>ERZ802822.42-NODE-42-length-89170-cov-9.595715_pt1 | contig 89170 bp, 88 predicted proteins | sample MGYA00345649_ERZ802822 | MGnify/ENA primary metagenome ERZ802822 (study PRJEB30503, sample SAMEA104212359) | marine metagenome | biome: Westerlies Biome; feature: [SRF] surface water layer (ENVO:00010504) within the epipelagic zone...; material: water... | reverse complement strand
ATGTTGTTTTTAATCAGGTGCGTCTAATTTATTTCTACATTAAATAAATAATAGATTATTTTAACGACGTACAACACCGTTTTCTTTAAACTAAACATTGGTAAGCAAATGCGTTCTATAAGCTTGGTAAAATTATGTATAATGGCCGTTGTGGCCTTCAGTAGTCTAGCCTGCACCTCCGCTGATTCTAGTACCAGCCAGGCAGAAGCTATTCCCTTATTTCCGACTGAAAACCGAACCGAAGAGGTAGTGGTAATTTCCACTTCATATGGCGATATGATCGTTCGACTCTTCGATGCGACACCGGAGCATAAAAGCAATTTTTTGAAACTCACTAAAGAGGGTTTCTATGATTCAACTACCTTCCACAGAGTCATTGAAGGATTTATGATACAGGGAGGAGATCCAAATTCTAAGGATGATAATTTACGGAACGATGGGCAAGGTGGGCCAGGCTATACCCTGCCAGCAGAAATAGTACGAGGATATATTCACAAAAAAGGCGCCCTAGCGGCAGCTAGAATGGGTAATGAAGCTAATCCAGGAATGCGCTCAAATGGATCGCAGTTTTATATTGTACACGGGCGTGAGCGAACAGAACGAGATATAGATCAGTTGATGGCGCAGGCGAATAATAATATTGAGCAAGGTCTGATTACTGCATATGTCAGTGCACCTGAAAATACTGAGCTAAAGCAACGAATTGACCAGGCAAGAATGGATGGGAATCAGGGAGTTGTGAGAGATATACTAGATGAAATAAAGCCTCTGGCTACCAAAGATTTTGAGCCCATTGTTTACACTCCAGAACAGCGAGAAATCTATTTGAATGAAGGTGGAGTTCCATATTTAGATGGGTCTTATACTGTCTTCGGTGAGGTTATTCAAGGTTTAGCAGTGGTAGACAGTATAGCACAAGCGAAGAAGAGTTATGCGGATCGTCCGGTAGAAGACATTCCAATGATACTTCGCGTCCAAACAATGACTTTAGCCCCAGACGGAACTATTATCGAGCAGTAGATCAAGAAGCAGTAGATCATCGAGCAGTAGTAGTAGACCTACTAGAAAATCTATTATTGCCAGTGAGAATTATTTTTGCAGGTAAAAGGCAATCCTAGCTTTTTGATTCACGCGAAGCTTTTGCCCAGGAAAGAAAGTCCTTTGCGGATAAGCTATTAAGTACTCTCGGTTGATCAAACTTTGCTTTACGAGCTAAGCGTACTCCGTACTGGATATCATCAATACCATCAATACTATGCGCATCTGGGTTAACACTCGTGAAAAGGCCCGTCTGCTTTGCTTTGTTACCCCAAGTCCAATCTAAATCCAATCGCCAAGGGGATGCATTGATTTCTATAGCGGTCTGTTGCTGAGCGGCGTGTTCAATGAGCGCGTTCATGTCCAACGCACTTTCTCCGCGTTTTAATAGTAACCGGCCGGTGGGGTGGCCAATCATAGTGGTAAATGGATTTTCAATAGCCTGTTTAAATCGATCCATCATAGCTTCTAAGGGCATATCTAACTGCTGATGCACACTAGCTACAATAAAATCAAAGCCGGCTAGTATATCCGCTGGATAGTCCAAATCACCGTTTCCTAAAATATCCGATTCAATGCCCTTGAATATGACAAAGTCCACTCCTTCCGCTGCATAGTGGGCATTTAAGTTCTCAATTTCTTTCCATTGGGCCAGCACACGATCTACGGATAAGCCGCCAGCGTAGCCCGCTGTCTTCGAATGATCGGTTATACCTAAATACTCATAGCCTCGGGCAATGCAGGCTTCTGCCATTTCCTGAATACTGTACTTACCATCACTCCAAGTGCTATGTGCATGAATAACACCCCGGATGTGCTCCTGCTTAATCAATGGCATGTGCTCATGCTCACTAAACCAATCTAGTTCACCTCGATCTTCCCGAAGTTCTGGTGGAATCCAGTACAGTCCCAGATCTTTATAAATACTAGATTCCTTATCGGAACTAATTTTAGCCTCCCAATCGGTTTCGCCCTCATTATTTAGTTTAAAAAGTCCATACTCGTTCAGGCTTAAGTCACGTTCACGGGCTCTGGATCTCATAGCTACATTATGCTCTTTGCTCCCGGTAAAATACATGAGTGCGGCGCCAAAGGATTCTCTATCGACGATTCGCAAATCAACCTGTCGCCCTTCCTTGCTACGAACCGAGCTTTTAGTTTCACCACGACCTAGAATTTCAACCACTCTTTCGTGAGAAGTAAAAGAGTCAAATATCGGGTCTATATGTGCCTTATCCGCTGCAATAAGAATATCAATATCACCAATAGTCTCCTTAGATCTACGCAAAGAACCAGCCACTTCGATGGCCTTTACACCGGGGAGATCCTGTAGTGATTGAATGAGTTCATGGGCAATTTCATCAGCCTCATTGAGGTGGCAACGCTCTTCAAACTGTTCCATCCATGCAATGGATTTTTTAATCTTCTCCACCGATTTAGCCCCAAGTCCAGGTAGTTCTGCTAAATCACCCCGATCAATGCACTCCTTAAGCTCGTCTAGAGTACTTATACCAAATTGTTGGTGAATTTTCACAATATTTTTCGGCCCTAAACCAGAAATATCCAACCACTGAATAAGGCCCACGGGTACTTTTTCTTTAAACGCTTCTAAAACCGGCATATACCCGGTTTCCACGTAGGTATAAATATCGTTTGCAATCGATTTTCCTATCCCTTTAATATCTATTAAGCGCTTTTCTTCAATGTATGTCCCTAGGTCCTCTTCAAATCCTCGAATGGTTTGAGAGGCACGATCAAAAGCAATCGCTTTAAACCTGTTTTCACCCGCTAATTGCATGAGTTGATAAACTAAATCTAGCTGGTCGGCGATATCACGATTGGTTGGCATGGGCAATAAATCTCTTTGAGTAGCTTAATAGGTTTGTGTACATTTACTAATTCTCCTAAATATAAATCTTTTAGGATGGAATATCCTGTTAACCCTACCCATCAATTATGTTACCATTATCCGCTGCCTCTACTACTTTTAACGTTCGCAGATCATCATTCTTTGGTTGTTTTCTAGGAATGTTGGTGCTTTTTACTTTTCTAGCTGACACAACCAAAGCTCAACGATTCACCGCAGAACAACTTCAAAGTCCATCCGAATTTTTAGGTTATGAATTGGGAACTCAATGGACCCCCCACTACAAAGTCATGGATTATGTACAGCACTTAGCGGAGCACTCTGAAATGGTAGCCGCCTTTGATTATGGGACTACCTACGAAGGCCGTGAGTTAGTGTATTTGGTCATTAGTTCCGAAGAAAATCAGCAGAATATGGAGGAAATAAGGCAAAATAATTTACGCCGAATTGACCTAGAATCCGGTGAAGCCTCCGAAGCAGCCGTTCCCATTGTTTGGTTAAGCTATAATGTACACGGCAACGAGACATCTTCCAGTGAGGCCGCCTTATACACCATGCATGCCTTAGTGACGGAATACCAAGACTGGTTGATGGATGTCGTGGTCGTTATCGACCCTATGGTAAACCCAGACGGTCGTGATCGGTATGTGAATTGGAACAAAACGGTGACAGGAGCACAAGTTAATCCCAATCATGAAGCCATGGAGCATCATGAACCTTGGCCAGGGGGGAGAACCAATCACTATATGTTCGATTTAAATAGAGATTGGGCTTGGCAAACCCAGACCGAAACCCAACAGCGTGTCAAAGAGTATTTGGAATGGATGCCCATGGTTCATGTCGATTTTCATGAGCAGTATTATAACTCTCCCTATTACTTTGCGCCAGCGGCAGAGCCCTATCATTACGCCATAACCGAATGGCAGCGAGAGCTACAGACCTTAATAGGCCAAAACCATGCTTCCTATTTTGATCAGAACAATTGGCTGTACTTTACACGTGAAGTGTTTGATTTATTTTACCCAAGCTATGGGGATACATGGCCTACGTTCAATGGGGCTATTGGGATGACGTATGAACAAGCAGGCCACAGCTTTGCCGGTCTAGGCGTACTAACCGACGAAGGAGATACCCTAACATTGCACGATCGAATGATTCATCATGCGACATCTGGATTATCAACCATAGAAACCGTGGTTAATCAAAAAGAACGGGTATTGGCTGAATTCCAAAAGTACTTTGACACCACCCGTGAAAATGGTTCTGGAAATTATAAAACCTTTGTGGTAAAGCGCAGCATCAATCCAGACAATACCAGCCGACTCCTACGCTATTTGCTTGATCAAAAAATTGAGGTACAACAGGCGGTGAATGAAGTCCGAGCGAGTGGTTATGATTACCAGAACGGTCAGGTTGGACGAGTAACCATAGAAAAAGGCGATTATATTATACATACGTATCAGCCTCAGGGCACCTTGGTTAGAGTATTATTTGAGCCTAAACCTGAACTAGCCGATTCACTTACCTACGATATCACCGCATGGGAAGCACATTATTCCTTTGGCGTCAATGGGTATGCCATTCAGGGACAAGTAGAAGTGGAGCCCATTGGCTTTGATACCGAATCCGAACTCACACCGGTGGTGAGTAACCCGTATGCCTATTTAGTTGAATGGACTTCCTTTGATGATGCGCAGTTTCTGGCCTATATACTTAAACAAGGAGTTCGTGCTCGATACTCCGAGCATTCCTTCAGTATTCAGGGGAAAAATTACAATGCCGGTACCTTAATCATTACTCGAAACGGTAATGAGTCGCTGGGAACGGATTTCGATGAAATAGTGAAAGAAGCCGCCTTGGTATATAACCGGGAATTAACACCCGTAACTACTGGATTGGTTACGCAAGGCAAAGATTTTGGCTCATCTTCGGTTCGTTTCATAGAAGCGCCAAGAGTCGGAGTGTTAGCTGGTGAAGGAACATCGGGGAATATGGTTGGACATATATGGCATTTCTTTGATCAGCAACTAAACTACCCGGTTACAATGATTCCCGTAGATGTTGCCACTCGTATGGATTGGACTGAATTTGATGTGATTATACTGCCAAGCGGATCCTATGGATATTCGCTTAGTGATGATCAACTCTCAGAAATTAGGGACTGGGTTCGTGGCGGTGGCAAGCTAGTTGCTGTGGACGGCGCCAACGGATTTTTAGCAGGTAAAGATGGCTTTGCACTAACTCGAAAGAACAGGGCAGACGAAGATGAGGACAACCCAGAAGATCGGTTGCAACGATACGCAGACGCAGAACGTAATTCTGTAGTGAACTATAATGCGGGCGCAATTTACGCTCTTGAAATGGATCCCACACATCCCCTAGCCTTCGGGTATCAAGAGCAGTATATGTCGCTGAAGTTAGGTTCAACGGCTTATGAGTATCTAGAAAATGGGTGGAATGTTGGCGTGGTGAAAGACGGAGCTCCAAGAAGTGGATTTGTCGGCCATAAAGCCCAACAAATCATTCAAGAATCGTTGTCTTATGGTGTTCAGCCCATGGGTCGTGGTCAGGTGGTCTATATGATAGATAACCCATTTTTCCGAGGATTTTGGCATAACGGAAAGCTGCTGATTAGCAATGCGGTATTCTTTTAGTTAAACGGAAGAATACAAAAGGCATTATAATTAGAAGCTTTTTTGTACTTAGCTTAGTCCCGCTAAGCCATGTTTAAATCGATTCATGGCTTCCACTAAGTCATCCATGGCTGCGGCATAACTCATCCGTAGCCCATCTGGTTCACCAAAGGCGTCTCCAGGTACCAAGGCCAATCCAACTTCATCCAGCAGATAAAGGCATAAATCCGTTGAGCTTTCAATGGGTGTGCCTGATGGGGTAACCGAGCCCAAATAGCTAAAAATATCAGGAAATACATAAAATGCCCCCCCCGGGCTAAAGCAGCTGACTCCTTCAATACTGTTCAATTGCTCAACCATAAAATCTCGACGCGTTTTAAAAGAAGCTCTCATTACTAAGACTTCATCTAATGTGCCGGAGTAAGCGGCGAATCCAGCCGCCTGAGAAATAGAAGAGGGAGCAGAGGTTTCCTGACTTTGAATCTTACCCACTGCTTTAACTAATTCCTCTGGGCCAGCAAGATATCCTAAACGCCAACCGGTCATGGCAAATCCTTTAGAAAAACCATTGATCAAAGCTACTCTATCCTTAAGGTCGGGTGCTACGTTCAACAAGCTAATATGCTCTTCATCAAAAACAATGTATTCGTAGATTTCGTCCGATATTATTGAAATGTTGGGGTACCTACGCAGCACTCCCGCCAAACCTTCTAGGTCTTGTTTGCTGTAACATGAACCCGTTGGGTTAGATGGAGAACAAAGTATAAGCACACGAGTTTTATCGGTGATGGCTTCTTCTAATTGTTCGGGTGTGAGCCGGTAATTATGCTCAAAAGAGGTTCTTACGGGCACAGGGATACCTTGAGCAAGTTGAGTCATCGCAGGATAGGATACCCAATAAGGTGCGGGAATAATCACTTCGTCACCAGGATTCACCATCGCTAAAAGGGAGAAACCAACGGATTGTTTGGCGCCATTGGAGCATATAATTTGAGCCGGGGTATAATCGAGTCCGTTATCGCGCTTTAATTTTGCGCAGATGGCCTCTCTGAGTTCGGGTGTACCCGTATTCATGGTGTACCCATGGGCACCATTTCGGATTGCCTCCACAGCAGCATCACAAATGAAGCTTGGGGTGGGAAAATCTGGTTCGCCAGCACTTAAGGAGATAATGGACTTGCCTTCTCGTTGTAGTTCTTTGGCTCGGCCAGTAATTTTTAAGGTGGCCGATGGTTGTAATTCTAGTGCGCGTGATGAGATCATGAGTTAGTTGTGGAAGCTAGGTTGATGAGTGTTGAAGTTTATCTTTGAGTGCTTTTTCTACATGTTTTGGGACGAATGAGCTTAAATCACCCCCCCAAAAAGCCACTTCTTTTACTAAGGACGCCGAGATAAAAGTGAGTTGTTCATCTGGCATTAAGAAAACGGTATCTATGGTTGGAGAAAGTCGTTTATTGGTCAACGCCATTCTAAATTCATATTCAAAATCAGATATTTGGCGCACCCCTCTAATTAGAGTACGAGCGCCCATTTTTTTGGCATGATCTACTAAAAGGCCTGTGAATTGGGTGATTTCAACCCGGGTACCCCATTCAGTTCCTTTTAAGCATTCTTCGATGAGTTCTATCCGCTCCATTCCACTAAAAACGGATTTTTTTTCATTATTCACCGCCACGGTTACGATCACCTTTTCAAACAAATTTGTTGCTCGTTTTAAAATATCGAGATGTCCATTGGTAAATGGGTCAAAAGATCCAGGATATAATGCGATATGTTTCATGATTCTGAATCTACCGCTTGTGCTTGAAAAATACTAACCGTGGTGCGCCCGTAGGCTTTGCTAAAAAAACAATGAGAGTGGTCGGTATAGCTATGATATTTATCGTGCTCTAAAAGGAACCAACCCGTGGGGCTAAGCCATCCATTGCTTAAAATTTGTTCAATCATATGATCCATCCATTCGTAGTGGTAAGGAGGATCACAAAAAATAAAATCAAAAGCTTGAGCAGGGCTTTCTAAAAATTGTTGAACATCAATCGCTACGGTTCTGATCTGATGGTCAATTTCCCATGAGCGTGAAATTTTTTCAATAAGCTTTAGGTTGGCGGGGTCTAAATCAACCGCTAGAACCTCTCTAGCGCCTCTAGAAATGGCTTCAAAGCCTAAATTCCCAGAGCCTGCAAATAAGTCTAATACCCGGGTACCTTCAATGTATTTGTAGGCTTCAATTTTATTAAACATACTCTCCTTGGTACGATCCGTAGTGGGGCGTACATCTAATCCCTTAGGTATTTCAAAACGTCTACCTTTTAATGAGCCTGTAATTATTCGCATGAGTATTTTCGTCTGGTTGATTGAGATAGGAGCCTAGGTTCACCGATTTTCCTTTGACTCAACAGAACCGCATTTATTGGAATAAAATTAACAGTAACTAGGACAAGTCTAGGCTTAGCATGATGGCAGGAAAAGCAGTTGCAAGGTCAAATCCATAGGTTTCTTCTTCTGCATTTATGCCCATTGTCTCCAAAGAATTTAACACTATTTGTGCAGAATTATGGTCAATGAAAGATTGTAATTTCTCGGCTATTTCATGGGTTTGCTCCCCATAAAAATAAACGTGCTCGTGGAGACCACGCATCCATGGAGAATGTTCGGCATGTTGTAGCCATAAATAGGGTATATCCTGAGGGTCATCAAAATGTATGTAGGTAGCAGCTCTGAAACTGCCTAGCAAATAAGAAGAAATACTGATCGAATCAGCATGACAACCTATTAACAAAAAGGAACCCCCTGGGCGATGATGACTCGACCACATTCCGCCAATTTCAAAGTCACTACAACACTCGTTAATGGCGACTTGATCACTGAAACTTCGGTAATTTTTTGTTAGCTGAGCTCGGCGTAAGCAAAGAAATTTGAACCGGGTTTTACTCACAGCATGCCAGGTTACCTCAATGTCTTCTCGAGGCACCCCTTTCATTAAAATAGCGATGTGCTGTTCCCTCTCTACTGAATCATCATATACAACCTTGGGTAGTGCAGTCCAGCACTCGTGTGTTGGCTCGGTGAGCATACGAATACTTTCAAGGCGGAATTCTTTTTCTAGATCACTAAAGACTGCTTTTAACTGAACTCCTGCTTCAGAAGAAGGACTATTTAGCGCCTCAGCTACATCAAAACTAAACTCATAGGAGCCTAATTGCTGAATGGTGTCTTTAGCCCCCTTTTCAGCGACCGAATAAAGCATTCGGCCTGAAAAAAAACAGACTCCTAAATTGGAGGCTTCTGCTTCCATTAATTCCAGTTAGGGGCATTTCTCATGGTTGTTCTAGATAAACTTCCAACCGCGTCATCAGTCATCGGATCCTCTAAGAGATATAATGGAGGACGAATGGTATCATTTCTTGTGTACAAAAAACGAAGTGAAGTGTCTCTAGGGCTTACGACCATACTCTCAGGGCTGTATTGGAGTGGGGGCATTTGACGAAATAAAGAATCACCCATCGAAATCATCAAAGAATCGGTGCTTAAGTACGTTACCACGCTATCTAAACCACCATCAGTAGGAGGAAAATGGCCATACCGAGCCTCGTAATTTACGATAGCATCTTTAAGAGTCAGCATCCGCGTACGAACTCGTTCGGTTTCAGCTTTTTGTTCTTCGACCACTTTATATGGCGTGACTATGGAATCGTATAGTAACCATGATAGTAAAATGATGGTAATTCCAAATACAGCACTTAGTATCTTATTTCGCGTATCTATGTTCATGGGAGGACGGATCGATTAGTTAGTGAATCAGATTCGAGATAAAATTTAACGCCCCAAAATACATTCACACCCTGTTATATGCAACCGATGGCATCCACGAAATCATATAATTCAAAAATTGTTAATCTAGCGATTCCCAATATCCTCAGTAACCTGTCAGTACCCTTGCTAGGGGCGGTAGACACCGCAATTGTAGGGCGCTTAGATGAACTATATTATTTGGGGGCCATTGCAGTGGGAAGCCTAGTTTTTGATTTTATTTTTTGGGGCTTTGGATTTTTGAGAATGGGAACTACAGGTTTAGTTGCTCAGGCTTTGGGGGCAGCTAACCATCAAATGATCCAAAATCTTTGGCTTAGAGTCGCTCTTTTTGGCTGTGTACTTGGGCTCGCTTTAATTGTACTACAAAACCCTATCGCTCATTGGTCGCTTGTCATCATATCTCCAAGTGCTGAAGTGGCACAATATGCTACCGAATACATTAGAATACGTATATGGGCTGCTCCTGCCACGTTATTATTATATGGTATGAATGGATGGTTTTTAGGTATGCAAAATGCCAGGATACCCATGATCATCACCATAGTCTTAAACATAATAAACCTAGTACTGAATGTAGTATTTGTATTGGTGCTGGATTGGAAGGTCGCAGGTATTGCTTTCGGAAGTGTGATAGCAAGTTACCTCGGGTTATTCTTGGCTTTGGGTTTCTTTTTTCAGTCGTATGCAAAACGTTGGGCTTCGGGATGGTGGCGTGAATGGCAAAAGAGTGATTTTTGGGAACCATCAACCTGGAAAGAATGGCTTGGAGTTAACAGAGATATCTTCATACGAACGCTCTGTTTAATTTTTGCCTATGCATATTTTACCACGACTTCTGCGAGAGCGGGGGATTTGGTTTTGGCTACTAATACTATTTTACTGCAATTATGGTATATAAGCTCATATGGAATTGATGGGTTTGCGTACGCGGCAGAAAGTTTGTCAGGTATGTATTGGGGACAAAAGAACTTCGAAGCATTCAAGCAAGTTGTGAGAAAAACGATGCAATGGGGTTTGGGTTTAGGCCTTAGTCTAAGTGCATTATTTTATATTGGTTTTGAGCCTTTATTTATGCTTTTCACCGATAAGCCGGCAGTAGTTGAACATGCTCAATATGTGATGCTTTATACGGTCATTGCCCCAATTGTCAATAGTATATGCTTCATTTGGGATGGAGTATATATGGGAACCTCCAATACAAAACCTCTAAGGAATACCATGCTTGTAGCAACATTTTTGTTATACGTGCCGCTTCACTTATTCATTGAGCCCTATGCTGGTATTCATGCTATCTGGATGGCTATGATTCTATTTATGATTGCAAGAGGCGTGTTTTTAAGCATTTTGGCTCCTCGTTATTTTTCAGTTAAACTCAGCTAAGGTGATTAAACTTATCTGTTAGCATTGAAGTCATGAATTAGGTATTATTGTGGCACGTATTATTTGGTAAACGAACTATAGAATCTGTATGAAATACACTCAAAATTTTTTCTTTCTTTGTAAAACCCCGCTCAGCGCGGAAAGCCCATCCGATGTAGAGGTAGTTACCAAGGCCACTTCCAGCGAAGATTTTCCTCGTGTATTCAAAGAATTCGAGGACTGCCGATCTCATGCGTTCAACGAAGATAAAATATACAGTGTGGTTCGGGCAGATGATATTTATGAATTGGTACGAACTAACAACGAAAAGTTGGCAAAGGAAGAAGCATTTGAAAAGGCACAACCTGAAATTATTACCAATTTACAGCATCGGGTCATGCAAGGTAAAGATGCTAATGCTAAGGCGATTTTAAAAGAAGTCTATGACATAGATGCTTGATACTGATCTTTTTGCTCAAGGCTATGCGCTTTTATTAGAGTACGGCCTAAACCTTCTACAAGCCATAGCTGTTTTGGTTGGTGGTTTGTGGGGAACTAGCTTGATCAACCGTTTTCTAAAGAGAATATTTGAACGTAGTGAACTAGACGCGTCATTGAAAGGCTTTCTGTTAAGCCTTAGTTCTATTCTGTTAAAAATAATGGTCTATATCTCAGCATTAGGTATGCTTGGGGTAGAAATGACCTCTTTTATAGCCATTCTTGGAGCAGCGGGCTTAGCCATTGGTATGGCACTCTCAGGAACCTTGCAGAATTTTGCAGGAGGGGTCATGATTTTATTATTCAAGCCCTATAAAGTGGGAGATTTTATAGAAGCCCAAGGATATGCTGGCACGGTTAAAGAGATACAAATCTTTGTAAGCATACTCACTTCACCGGACAACAAAACGATATTTATTCCCAATGGGCCATTAGCTACAGGATCCCTTATTAATTATTCCACACAGGATACACGCAGAATAGAATGGACTATTGGAATCGCCTATGGAGATGATTTAGATGTGGCTTATTCCGTTTTAAACAAGATACTTGAAGAAGAAGATCGCGTTTTTTCAGACCCAGCGCCTTACATAGGGTTGACTGACTTAGCCGATAGTTCGGTAAATATTACGGTCCGAGCTTGGGTATCGTCGGGAGACTTTTTTGCGGTAAAACAGTCCTTAACTGAGCGAGTATATAGAGAATTTGACAGCCATGGACTCAATATCCCATTCCCACAAACCGACATTCGAATTTATAAACCGTAGTTTTTTCATTTTTTAATAAAAATAGCTAACCTTAGGTTAACTGTAGCAAAGTCAAAAAATATTATTTTTGGTTTTGCGTTAATTACGAACTATAGGAAAGGAAGGTTGGTAAACAACCTGGAGCGGTGCTAGCATATGGAAAATGAAAAAATGAGTGGACAACCAACAGAACCACAAAATGAATCCGATATTTCGAAAGAAACGAAGGTCGGTGAGCAAGTAAAATCCACGGATCAACCTGCTGAGCTAGAGTCTGAGGCTACTCCACTAGTAAGTGCGAACGAAGCCCAGTCAGATTCAGTAGATGAACTAGCACCCGAGGTTGCGTCCGAACCCGAGGTTGCGTCCGAGCCCGAGGTCTCGTCTGAGCCTGAGGTTGAACAAGAACCAGTGGTTGCGTCCGTACCCGAAGTTTCCACTGAACCTGAGTCAGAAGAAGAACCAGTGGTTGCGTCCGAACCCGAAGTCTCCACTGAACCTGAGTCAGAACAGGAACCCGAGGCTTCTTCCGAAGAATCCACCGATTCCCTTGATAGTGAAGCAGAGAAAAGTGCGGAAACTTTTTATCAAGACATTCGCCAAAAAGCCGAGGAGTTTGTTCTACAACCCGATTGGGCTTATGTATCAAATGAATTAGCTAATCTGGCACTTAAAATATCAGAAGGCCCAGAACCTGACGCTGAAGGTTCTAAGCAAGCAATAGCCGCTTTTCAAACGCTTAGAGATGAATTTGAAGCCCGCAAAAAAGCGCACTATGAAGAGTTAAACCAAAAAAGAGCAGATAATTTAGAGCGCAAGAAAAAAATATTAAAACAACTTTCTGATCTAATTGAGGCTCAGAATTGGACTGCTACAAAGGAAATTAGATCTATTCAGCAACAATGGGAACAGATTAAATTACTTCCAGCATCAGAAGTAGATGCATTGAATAAGCGTTTTGATGGTTTGCTTGAGGAGTTTGAGAATCACAAAGTTGACCGATTAGTAAAAAAACTCCAAAAAGAAGAAGAAAACCTGACCCTCAAATTACTCTTATTAGAAAAGATACAAGACTTGAATGGGAAGGCAGATCAAGCGTCTGCGGATTTCGTAGCACTTAACGACGAATTACAAGATCTACAGAATCAGTGGCGTAAAGTTGGGAGAGTACCTTTGGATCGAAACCAGCATACATGGGATCAGTTTTATGCTGCACTGGATCAATTTAGTGAATTACGGTACAAACACGACGCCTCTTACAGAAACTCGGTTGAAAAAGCCCTCCAAAAGAAGCAAAAGCTCATTAAAGAGGCAGAATCTCTACTAGATATGGAAGATTTAGCCGAGGCTGCCAGAAGAGTAAATAAACTACATAAGCTTTGGAAAAAAACAGGCAATCTTCCCCAAAAAGAGGAAAATGAGCTTTGGGACACGTTTAAGGCAGCTACGGATGCTTTTAATGATAAGAAGTCGGAAAATCTAGAAGAGTTACGAGCCATTGAGCAAAAAAATTATGAGCTCAAACTCGCCTTAATTCAACAAGCAATTTCAATTAAGGAAGCAGATAATAGCGAAAATGGTCATCAGAAGATGCAAGACCTGATGGCCGAATGGAAGAAGATAGGTCCAGTTCCAAGAAAAAAATCGTCCAAGATTTGGAAGCAATTCAAAGAAGTAATGGATGAATTTTATAATCAGAGAAGGGAGCACTTCAAGGATGTGCGCAAGGAACACAAGGAAAATCTTAAGAAAAAGAATGAGATTATAGAGCAACTTAATGCACTGGCCGATCATGATGATCCCGCAATAGCCGTTCAAGAAGCAAAAAAGTTACAAGACACATTTAAAGAAATTGGGCATGTCCCAATAAAACTTAAGAACAAAGTTTGGAAAGATTATCGAGAAGTATGTGATAAAATCTACGGCAATTATCGTTCTTCGGGAACCGATTTGGGCATGGAAAGAAAGCTTGCCTCTGAGGGGCTAGATCCATCAACCCGTAAGCAAGTAATTACATCTCAGAAGAAACTGGATGCTGCGATGAAGACGATTACTGCACTCGAAGCTGAAATCATTCAGTTTCAGGAAGCTAAGACCTATTTCAAACCCACAAACAAAGGGAATGCTTTACTGGATGATTTGGATAACAAAATTGCCACGGCAAAAAATAAGTTGGATCAAAAACATGCTGAGGCCTATGAGCTAAAGAAATCAATTGATTTGCTTAAAAATAAGGGTTCGGAATAATCTAGAGCATTTATTATTATTTACGAATTTGATTTTATAGGATATTTAGATTGCGACTTTAAATATCCTAATTAATTCTTACGTGAGATTAATGGTTACAATAAAATTTTGGGGAGTTCGAGGTTCTACGCCATGTGCCAATGCGGAAAATATGCGCTTTGGCGGAAACACTTCTTGTGTACAAATATCGGCGACTCATCTAGATGAACTTCTTGTGTTAGATTGTGGTACTGGAATTAGAAATTTGGGTAACAACATTATGGATCGTAAAGAGGCGTTACATGGGAATATATTTTTAACCCACCCACATTGGGATCATCTTCAGGGATTCGCTTTTTTTAAGCCGTTTTATCATCCTGATGGAAATTTCAATATACATTTGACAGCTCAGCCTGGATTAAGCTGTAATGAAATTTTACAAGGGCATTTTTCAAACATTTTTTTCCCTATATCAATAGATATGCTATCAGCTAAAATGAATTGTACAAGTATTGAGGAAGGCGTGTATGAATTTGGTGATTACATGGTTGAAATGATGTGGGGTAAGCATACCATACCAACGGGAATGTTTAAGGTGGTCATTGAGGATAAGGTCATTATATATGCACCAGACAACGAATTGCCTCACGATGATTCGGTAGAATCGCGAGTATTTATTGAAAAATTTAAAGCGTTTATCCAAGGTGCGGATGTGCTCATACATGATGCTCAATATAATCTAGAAGAATATGAGCAACGCACGGGTTGGGGACATACCAATTGGGAAAAGCTTCTTGAGATCACAAGCGATTCTCAGATTAAACAGCTATATTTAACGCACCATGACCCCGATAACTCCGATGCTCAATTAGAAGAACGATGTGATCAGATACAAGCGGAATACGGGAGTGCTTACGAGTTAGTAACTTTGGCACGGGATGAAATGGTCATTGAGTTGACCTAGAATAGTCTTTTGAAGCTACGGTTCTGGTCTAAGGTTTAGTGTTACCTCAGTATTAATTTAGCTATGCTACTGAATACTTGTTTGTATTTTTATGTATTTTTTGGTTCTATAATTTTTTGATTAATAACCTCTACTTCTTGAAATTTTCTCTGCTACTACTGAGTCTTGTATTCAGTACGCAAATAGCTTTTTCTCAAGCATCTTTTGAACGTCTTGAGACCGATGCAGGTGTTTTTGGGTTATCCATTACTAACTTTGGAACGCTTGGCAAACCAGACGTACGTACAAATCCTGAAGGTGGGTTTAGTATGCGTTATCCGACTAATACAGGTACGGAGCATTTATTTGAGGCTGGAATATGGATTGGGGCTCTTTATAACCAATCCCAATTACGGGTTTCTACGGCATCGGTTACTACTTCCGGTGGGTATGCACGAGGTGGAGCGGGGTTTGAATTCACGGCAGACGCCCCACTAACTCAGCGAAGCACGAACCCCAATGATGAGTATTTCTCACCATTTTCGGTTGGAGAGCAAGATATAATAGCCCAATTTTCAGATAAACGAAGGGACATCAACGGCACTCCTATTAGCGGACATGATACCCCTTTATACGCCGATGTTATCTTGGAGAGTTACAGCTGGAGTTTCCCTTTTACGGAGAATTTCACCATTCTTCGTTACGACATTACTAATAACAGCGACAAATACGCTGCGCCTGCAACATGGGATAGTGTGTTCATTGGAATGTATGCCGATTTGGTGGTAAGAAATGTGAATTCAGCCACCGAGACTGGAGGCGCCTTTTTTAATAAAAACGGAATTGGTTATTTAGATTCATTGTATACCGCTTATGTGTTTGATGCCGGTTCTCCTGATAATCCCTCTATCAATACCTATGGAGCCATGTCCATTATTGGTGCCGATTACCGTGGGCAGTATTTCCACCCATCCAATGCCGATTACCTAACAGAAAATGGATATCGGGCTCCTTTTATAACGCCTAGTTATTGGTTGTTTAGTTCAGGTACTGGGCTTTATGTTCGTCCTTCCAATGATCAACAACGTTACGAACGAATGGCAGTGCCGTTCCCTATGGATTCCGTGATTTTAGGCGAAACCGTTCGAGAGCAATTACGGACCGATGGTCAAACAGGGAATGGGAATTATATTTCAATGTTATCGATGGGCCCATTTAATCAAGTTGAGCCGGGTGAAACTATTTCTGTGTACTATGCATTTTCTGCTGCTTTAAAACCCGATGAGTTTCAAGGGATTTCTGGTAAAGAGATCGACGATGAGGAATCAAGAGTGGAGCTTACCAAAACAGTGAATGCTATTAACAAAGTATTCCAAGGTGAGGATAAGAACAATAATGGAGTGTTGGATGCTGGCGAGGACACCGATGGAAATGGGGCGTTAACTCGTTACTTGTTTCCTACTCCTCCAGATAACCCAAGAGTGAGAGCACAGCTAGAAGCGGGTAAAGTCACTTTGTATTGGGATAAAACTGCGGAGCGGTCTCGTGACCGAGTTTCTGGCGAGCAAGACTTTGAGGGGTATCGAATTTATCGATCAGAACTAGGAGAAGATATTAATCCGCAGCCACGTCTTATTCGGGAGTTTGATAATCCAGCCAATGCGGTGGGGTTCAATACTGGTTTTAATGAAGTAGAATTAGCCCAACCCGTACGTTTCGAGGGAGATACTACTACCTATCACTATGCGTATGAGTTGAATAATCTATTAAGTGGTTGGCAATATCAATTGTCGGTCACTGCCTTCGACAAAGGAAGTGACGAATTTGGGATAGAAGGATTGGAAAGTAGCGCCAATGTGAACGCGATTCGTGTGTTTCCAGGAACTCCAGCAAATACTCAGTTTGGGAGTGAGGATGCAAAGTTTCAACTTGGGGTATATCCCAATCCATACCGACTTAATGCAGCATGGGATGGTCTCGCTGAAGGAGACCGTAAGCTCTATTTTTATAATTTACCTGCAAAGTCAGAAGTACGAATTTACACCATTTCGGGTGATATCATCGCAGAGTTTGAGCACGATGCAAATGATTATAATGGCGATATCGATTGGTTTCAGAATTATAGTGACGATCCGCGTGTTATGGCCGGCGGTGAGCACGCTTGGGATTTACAGTCCTCGGCGAATCAAATCTTAACTACGGGATTATACCTGTATTCCGTAAAAGACATAGCATCAGGAGAGGTGCAGACAGGTAAAATAGTAATCATAAAATAACCCTAATAACTATGAATAAGGCTACAAATAACATGTTAAGGCAAGGATTGTTAGCAATGCTTGTTATGCTAGTAACTGCAGGGTCAGCCCTTGCACAACAAAGCTTGTTTTTCTCTGAGTACATTGAAGGTGGAGGGAATAATAAGGCTTTTGAAATTTATAACCCAACTGATGCAGCTATCGATTTAGGTAACTACATTGTTCTTGGAAATTATAACGGTAACCCGTTCAATGACACCCTTCGATTTCCTATGGGCACCATGCTCGAATCTATGGATGTGTACGTTGTAGCACATGCTGGTGCAGATGAACTGATTACTGCTGAAGCAGACTCATTAGTACAGAATCCTTTTGAAGGAGGTTCTTTATATATAACGGTGTTTAACGGCGATGATGCAAGAGCCCTCGTTCATATTGAAGGAACTGATTCGACTATTATTGATATGTTTGGAACATCAGAAGAAGATCCAGGTTCTGGTTGGGATGTTGCTGGAGTTTCTGCGGGAACCAAAGATAGAACCCTGGTTCGAAAAGCATTCATTGAGAAAGGAAACCCAACTCCATTATCATCATTTGGTACTGGTAAGATGACTTCTGAATGGGAAGTATATGAGAAAGATGATCTCACCCATGTAGGTTCACATGATTTTGGAGTACCTCCAACCATCCGTGACTTCAACACCTATCCAGGACTAACAGAATTCTCTGTAGATGCCATTCAGGGACATCCTCTTAATGGTGAAACTATTACGGTTACCGCTGTAATTACATCGTATCCAAAAAGCTCTGGTTTATCAAACCCACGTGACTCCGACAATGATGGAGTAATTGATGCTATATCTCGTATACACGTGTTTGTTACCGATACACATGCAGTTTCTATGGGACGTGAAGGGATGTCTATTCAGTTAGTAGAATCTGATTACAACTTGTTAGAATCATATGTACGTGGCGATGTTATTACCTTTGATGCTACTCTTGGTTTCTATAATGGTACTGCACAGGTCGGAGTTGAAAATGTTATCCTTGTAGGTAATGTAAATGCTGATTACACAGATTATGCTTCACTATTAGAGCCTTGGGAAGTACCTATGAGTGAATTAAATACCTTTACGGGTACTGAATTGTACATGAATATCGAAGGATATTTACAATATAATGGTGCCTATGTTAAGTTCCCATCCTCTACGGTAACTCAAGCGGGTGAATTTAATGGCCGTGTTGATTGGTCGGTAAATCAAGGTGGCTCTCGTATGTACGTATACGACACCTCCCTTCGTTTCAGAAACGACCATGCTATTGGTGCTGAAGGTTATATCCCTTCGTATAACGCACGAAGAATCGACGGTGATGACGGTCCATTTGTTGCCCCAGCTTCTGGAGCTAATGTAGACATTAGTGGATTTGTGAACTTTGTTGGGGACGATCCTGATGGACTCGTGCCTAGTGGTAACGGTGCCCTTTCTATCAACCCATTTGAAGATGGAGTGGTATGGCTGAACGAGGCACGTTTTGTGGATGGTCAAGATGTTGGTGGAACTACTTTTAGTTGGCCCAATGACCTAGTAGTAAATGGATTACCTCCTGTGTTTTCTAATATCATGTTATCGGATTCAGCGATTACTTCAACCGATGAAGTGACCGTTAGCGCTGATATTGTAGGGGCCGAAGGAGCTACTATAACAGCAGTGAGCTTAACCTACAGTGTTGGTGGTAAGGATTCTACTGTTACAATGACCAACTCTGCTGGTGATACCTACGAGTTTACACTACCTGCTTTCCCTAATTTCTCAGCGGTTTCTTTTCACATAGAAGCAACTGACTCAGAAGGATTGACAGGACGTGCGCCTTTATCTGGCGGGTTCAATTTCTTTGTGCAGGATGAGCCAATTACCAGCATAGAGTTTTTACAAAAAACAGACAACACCGGTGGTGACAGTCCACTCTTTGGACTCGGTAACCTAGACGTTAACATAACCGCTACTGTAGTGGCAAGTGCTGTTACTGATGGGTTTATTGTAATTCAAGACAAAGCTGCTGCTTGGTCTGGTATTTTTGTTGAGCAAGATAATGCTACGTCTGCCTTAGCACAGGGAGATATTATCAACATCACCAATTTAGCTACAAATGAGACCTATGGTGTTACTTCAGCTATCCTTAACGAGTTCACTAAAACAGGAACGAATGCGGAAATGGATACCTTAGCAATGTCTGCCATCACCCAAGATGTTGTGGCAAACTTCGAAGCACACGAAGGTTTACTCCTTTCTCTTGATGATGTACGTGTCATTACCAACCAAGCCGATGGAGGTTCTGATTATGGTGAGTGGATGATTGGTTCACGTCAAGGTGGTGGTGCAGCTGATACCTTAGAAGTTGGCGAAGGTCTTCGGGTAGATGACAACGTAAACTTTGGCCAATTAACCTATGGTTCTAACCTAAACGAACATGTGAAAATTGGTGCGGTTATCGATAATTTTACAGGAGTTCTACACTACAGCTTTGGTAACCCAAAAATGATCATGCGTAGCCTGGATGATGTTACTTCATCTGACTGGACGGTTCCAATGACAGATTTTGTGCTTAAAACACCTGAAGAAGGAGCCACTATTGTTGCAAATGAAGATGTTACTCCAACATGGTCAGCAACTACAGATTTGGATGGCAATACTGTACGATATGAAAAGGTTTTATATCTACCGGATTCTACAGAGTTCTTTGCTGCTCCTTCAAATAATGACGGTTTGGATACGGAAATAACCGTACCAGCAACATTATTAGATCAACTACTAGTTTCAGCAGGAGTTGCAGATGGTGAGAGTGTAACACTACTTTGGAATGTGCGAGTGAATGATGGTGTAGACACCCTAGCCATATCAAGTGGATATGATATAGACACTAATACATTTACCCCAATCTATAGAACAGCAACATTTACCAATAGTTCAGAAGTTAACAACGAAGTGGTAGCAGGACTTCCTGAGAAGTTTGACCTCAAACCTAACTATCCAAATCCATTTAACCCAAGTACGCGTATTTCATTTGACCTACCTGAGTCAGCTGAAGTTCGACTAACGGTATTTGATGTGTTGGGTAGACAAGTAGCAACCTTGGTCAATCAGCCAATGAAAGCGGGTTCTCATACCGTGAATTTTGATGCTCAACGTTTAGCGAGTGGGGTATACATATACCGACTAGAAGCAGGTAGCTTCAGTATGACTCGAAACATGATGTTGATTAAATAAATTTTTTGATGTAAATCATTTTGAGATGAGAGCGGGAGTTCTCATCTCATCTTCTTTTTTGTACTCCGGTACCTTGTTCACTTAAGTAGTTCATTCAATTAGTTGACCCAATTAGTGTCGTAAAAGTCCAATCAAGTTGGGCTTAACCCTTAAAGATTCGATTATACTGCTCATGCCCGTACGTTTATTTTCTTATTTGCGCAGCCAACTAACCCTTCTTGGAGTACTAGTTATTGGCATTCTTTGGGCTTCTTGTGATGCTGGAATAACTGGGGACTATATCGAAAACCAAGCCCCCAGCACCTACATGACCATAGCGGGCATCGATCGGGAAGACGAATTTAGATTGTCCAGCCAAATTCGGATTTCATGGTGGGGAAATGATCCAGATGGCTATGTCGCAGGTTTTGAATACGCCATAAATGACACCTCGGAGGGAGCATGGTCCTTCACAACCAGAACCGATAGTACCTTTATTTTGCCTATTACGGAAGGTCAAACGGTAGATGATGTGTTGTTTAAAGTGCGTGCTATCGATAATGATGGGGCCAAAGATCCAGTGGGAGCCAGGTTGCGGTATCCAATTATTAATTCAACCCCATCGGCTGCCTTCAAGCCAACTGAAACCCCAGCTGACACTATGTTTGGAATTGCTAGTTTCGGCTGGACCATAGACGATCCGGATGGGTTGCTGAATGTTAGAAGCACACAAATTGCGTTCAATGACACGCTCAATGGGTGGGTAGATATTCCGTTTAATGCCACAAACAATGGAGAGCTTTTTATCTCAGTATCCGTTGACAACAAGACCGTTGGGATCAAAACAGGTCAGGTGTATCTTGGGCGTTCCTACAGCAGCGCTATTGATGGAGAAGGGAACCCCATACTAGTTAGTGGAATTGAGGTTGGTGCGACGAATACCGCTTATGTCCGAACCATCGATGCAGCAGGGGCAGTAAGTATGCGTGATCAGGTCCAGTGGTATGTAAAGCAACAAAAATCCAAGGTGCTATTTCTCAATGACATTGGTAAAAATTCATCCCTTGATGACATGAACTGGCACCTTAGCTATTTAAGCGAATTGGGGATTGACCCGGATATATGGTTAATAAACACGGGCCAACCTGCATTAGGGACGATTGAACTCTCAGATCAATTCCCAAAAGTGGTGAATCCTACACTTAAAAAAACCTTAGCACAATGGGACCATATCTATTGGGTTTCGGACGATGTAGATCGAAATATTGTACATGCCTTAGACATTACTTCTGAATTTTTCGCTGGAGGTGGAAGCATGTTTGTCACCATTCCTATGAAAGAGGTTTCTCAAGAAGACGTGATATTTAACTTTCTTCCGGTTGATTCGATTGGCTTCTTTCCACCAGGCGGTATCGAGACAGGATTTGTTATTAACGCTGGAACCGAAATAACTCCAGTAGATGAACCCAATGCTCCGACCTTGAAATTGGAATCTCGTGTGGTAGGCTGGTATCCATTACAAGCGGTATCTGGTTCTACCTTATTATATGAGTCGGATTATCGCTCCACTACCTTATTAGGATTTATTACTGACTACACTATAATGGAAGGGGTAAGCATTAAGAATACGGAAGGTAATCTCATTTACTTTGGAATGGATTTAACCAAACTTAATGGGAATAACAACATGAAGGATTTTATAGAGTACATGTGCCTGCAACAGTTAGGATTCCAACAATAAACCTTAGCCAATGAATACAAAAAAACATATCCGTTCTTTTCTATTTTTAGCTGGCTGTTTTATTAGTTTGATGATGTATGGCAGCACAGCACTTAAGGCACAAAGCACCGGTGATATTACCGGGGTTATTACCGAAGAGGCAACGGGTGAGACCTTACCTGGCGTGAATGTTCGAATTGTAGGAACAAATTTTGGAGCCGCAACGGATGTGGACGGCCGATTCACCATTAAAAGTATTAGACCTGGAGAATATACCCTCGAAATCACCTTTATTGGATTTCAAGTCACTCAATTAACAGGGATTGTAGTCACAGCTGGACAGACAACCGAAGTAGCCCAAAGCCTTACCGAACAAATTTTTGAATCCGATCAAGAAGTGGTGGTCATTGGTGAGGCACCTATTTTTGATGTTGAAAAATCAACTACATCATCGACTATTTCCAAAAAAGATATCGAGGCGGCACCTATACAGCGAGTAGAAGATGCAGTATCACTACAATCCGGGGTGGTTAAAGACCCTACTGGACTTTATATAAAGGGAGGACGTGCCTATGAAACTGGCTATGTGGTTGATGGTGTTTCTGCACAGGATCCATTAGCTGGAACGGGGTTTGGACTCGATTTAGGATCTAACTCGTTCAGTAATATAGAAGTAATTACAGGTGGTGTTGGGGCAGAATATGGGGACGTAACCTCAGGTGTCGTTTCGGTGCAAACTCAAAATGGGGGAGATCGTTACGAAGGTAATTTCTCACACAAACGAGATAATTTAGGCAGCAACGTATTGTCTAATCAGGCAAACTTTTTCTCTGACATCTATGAATTAAGCTTAGGTGGTCCATCACTATTAACGGAACAGTTATTGCCTGCTTTAGGTATTGATTTGCCTGGATCACTTACCTTTTTTGCAACAGGACAAATTTCGTTAACCGATGGATATACCAAATTATCAGCGAGTCAAATTCGTTCATCCATCGTGAACACTGATTTTTGGTCCCCTCGTCAAGGGAACCGGTGGAATGGGATGTTTAAGATGACCTACAACATCAAACCTGGTGTTCGACTACAGGGCGCGTATCAGCGCTCGTTAACCATCAACCAGAATACGCGAATGCTTCAGATAACAGGGGCCGATACGCAGATTCGACCAGGTTTTCAGTTCGCATTTTCAAATGGGTTTTTAGATAATGCCAGTACGTATACCCACGATAGTAATTTGTCCTACCTAAAATATACTCAGACGCTCTCGCAGTCGGCTTTTTATGAGGTTCAGGTGAGTCGATTATTTACCCGGCTCCGCGCCGATGCAAATGGGCGTAAATGGCGCCCAACCAATGTGGATAGTGAGTTTGACCCAGAGAGTATTGTGACTTCTCCTGCAGAAGAGTTTGAAGGAGGCGAGGACTTTACCTATGTACTAGCAGGTCCAGGTTATGTGAATAATGGGGGTATTTCCACTCTATGGCACGATCACTTTGCGGAGGAACTTACCGTGAAAAGTAGCCTAACTAAGTTTTTTGGCGATCGCACGAATCAAATAGTAGCGGGATTTGAATTTAAATTTAATGACTATCAGTGGATTGATATCACACGTCCTTGGATTGGGGCACCTATATTTATTGATGAGAACAGGACTTCGGAAACGTTTAGGGTAGGGGAAACTTTTGATGCATGGCGAGTTAAGCCAAAAAGAGGAGCCATTTTTGTAACCGATAAAATAAGGTACAATGGTCTTATTGCTAATATTGGGGCGCGATTGGAATATTGGGCGCCTGGGCGCTATGTGGACAATGCGGTAAATAATGCCCTTGATCCAAATACCCTTTCCACCATCCCTACATTTGTGGCACAAGATTATCTAGACAGTAGTACCGAGATTTTGGGTCTTCGCTATAAGTTTAGGTTCTTACCCAAGATTAATGTGTCGTTCCCCGTTCGGGAAAACCAAGTGTTGTTCTTTAATTACGGACACTCGACACGAATTCCTCACCCCTCTTATATATATGCAGGTCTAGATCCTTTTTATCAAGATCAGTCCGATTTGCCTGATTTAGGGAACCCCAACTTGGATCCAGAAGTTGACATTTCTTATGAAATTGGGTTCAGAAATCAAATTACTTCGAACGATGCATTTAATGCTTCTGCCTTCTGGAGAGATAAATATGATTTTGTTACCACCCAATCTATTCGAGTTCAGGATGTAGATGGTCGAAACGTAAGTAAAGCCTTCCGTATTAATGGGGATTATGCCCGCTCGCGAGGGGTAGAGTTATCCTACATCAAACGCTACAAGGATTTAATTCGAGGTCAACTTTCCTTTACCTATTCACGAGCAGAGGGGCTAAGTTCTACTAATGATGATAATTTAAATGCAATCAATGCAAACCAAAACATCGGAAGTAACGTAGAAACTCCATTAGCTTGGGATCGCCCATTTGATATAAAAGGTAATATCACTTTTACTCATGATAGGCCACAAGGTTTGTTGGGCTGGTCGGCTTTAAATGACTTTCAGATCTTTTTATCTGGGGTGTGGCGATCCGGGACCCGTTATACTCCTATGGAATTCATCGGGCTACAAAGAAACCCAGTTACAGGTAGAGAAGACTGGCGACCTATTTATGAGCGCGTAGTCGATCCTGCTAAGCGTTACAGTGAATTAGGCCCTGCTTGGTTCTACATGGATTTGAACATTCAAAAGTGGTTTGAAGTACAAGGGGTTCGTATTTCTACCTTTGTTGAACTAACTAATGTGTTGGATAACAGAAGTTCAGTCATCGTTAATCCGGTTACAGGTGAAGGGTATAAGAAATATCCTCGAGATCCTGCGGCGTTGATGGCGCTTCGAAGCGATCGAAGTTATGATGTCCCAGGTAATGTTCGCGATCCAAGGTATTTAGATCCAACCGATAATAACTTACCCGCTTACGATAACCCGGCCAATTATATAGAACAACGGCACTTAATGGTAGGGGTATCGATTCGATTCTAACATGAATTCAATAAAACAGCATATCAAACGTACGTTCTATTACAGCATATTCCCGAAAAGTCTTTATGTATCTATTGCATTCATAGGATTGTTATTTTTATTCGTAGTTGGTTCTACTACTACGCTAAAAGCACAAAAAAGCTTTGGGCAAGACCGAGCAGGTACGGAAGGGTTTCAGTTTACCAAAATCCCTGTCGATCCCCGTTCGGCGGCTATGGGGAACTCCAATATGGCCGATGCAATGGATGGCTCTAGTTTATATTGGAATCCTGCTTTATCGGCAGAAACGAATGGATCAGAATTTATGGTCAGTCATACGGAGTATGTAGCTGGTATTCAGCAAGATTATTTTAGTTATATCCAAAGGATAAATAGCTATGCAATTGGTGTTTCCGTTCAGTACTTAGGTTCTGGTGACATAATGGAAACTACGGAATTTCAACCCTTTGGTACGGGCAGAATGTTTTCAACCCACCACATGGCTGCCGGACTTTCTGTTGCTCAGAAGGTAACGGATTTGTTCAGTTATGGCCTTAGTTTTAAATATTTATTAGAGAAAGTTGAAGAGATACAATACCAGAGTGGTGCAATAGATTTTGGTTTTGCTTACCGGGTAGGAGATACAGGACTGCGTTTTGCAGTCGGGATTAATAACTTTGGATTAGATGCGACTCCTGAAGGTACGACGAGTAGAGAGTCACTAGATGGCCTTAAAGAAATTGTACCGGAGACCAATACATCACTTCCTACTCGCTTTCATATCGGGGCGGCTTATGATTTGGTAAAAAATCAACAAAATAAGGTAATTCTTACCGCTCAAGTAACGAATCCATCCGACAATGCAGAGCAGTTAAACATCGGGGCGGAGTACAGTTTTATGGATCAGTTCTACTTGCGTACGGGCTATGAGTTTGGTCAGTTAGAACGCCGTATGCCTAGTTTAGGGGGTGGCGTTGCGGTGCCCTTTGCAGGCCGAAAATTAAAGGCAGATTATGCTTACACACGGTTTGAGCGTTTGGGGCAAATTCATCGGATAGGAGTGAGGGTAAGTTTATGAAATTAGCACTAATTCAACCTCTTATGAGAGTTTCAGCACCTTTGCTACTGCTCTTTTTGATGATCGTTCAAGGTGGATGTAGCGAACTATTTAATACCAAAGACAATACAGATACCGACGAAATATTTGACGAGGGTAAGATAGATCCGCGCTTAGAAAACGTGGATGGTTATGCCCCTGTATTACCATTTTGGGGTGGTTTTGATGCTCCTAATGATGTGCATGTTGGATTTGATGAATTTGTATATGTAACCGATGCCAATGGGGTGCACTTATTGGATAGGGCGGACCTATCCCCTCGTGTTACTATAGAACTAGAAGGAGCTGAGGCGGTAACACAGGATAGACTCTTGAATGTGTACGTAGCAGCTAGGATTGACACCATTATAGAGAGTATTGATCCTACAATCACATGGAATTTACCGGCCGTGTTTAAAATAAAGAACATGAATGGAGCTGGTCCTGTTACCTTTGTGGACACGCTTATTTTCCCCTTTGATGATGCCAGTTTAAGTACTTCTGCGGCTCAAAATTCACGCTTAAATCGTAGCAGTGGGACCAATTACGAAAAAGTGAACATCACAGGTCTCAGCATATTAGCTGATAATACCTTGTATGTCACGAGAACGGGTCCATTCAATGAGACCACTCAAGTTGCGGCGCCAGACAATACAGTGTTAGAATTTCATCGAATAGTAGAAAACGGCGTTAAAACAGATAAGATGCGCAACGTGCGTCAAATCAGGAGTCTTAGCCCAAATGTGCCTTCTTTAAGAAGTGCCATAGGCCTTAGCGGAATTGCTACCTTTGTAGCCCCACCACAGCGAGATACCTATACCGATAATCGAAGCTTTTTGATTACACAATCACAAGCCAACGTAGACATACCATTTCGAGTTTTATGGATTGATGTAGTAGAGACCGTTGATGGGTTGATTTATCAACAAAATTCACAGCTACTTGCCCAAGACACCTCACAAGCCAGTGGTTTTCTGTATGAACCTAATAAATTCATGCGCCCTCAAGACGTGGCATTTGGAGGAGATGATGATGCCTTTATTTTTGTAGTGGATAGTGAGACTCACCGATTATACCAGTTTCAGTCTAATGGTCAAGAAGGCGTCCCCCCACCAGCAGGAGCGGAAGACCAAACTCGTCAAATTATGGTGTCTTTTGGTGAGCTAGGGGCAGGTCCTAAACAGTTTAACATGCCTAGTGGTGTGGCATACTTTCGCCGAGTAGTTTATGTAGCCGACAAAGGCAATAATCGTATTGCCCGGTATAAATTAACCTCTGATTTCGAATAAAACTATGCGAGATAGACGTATACATGAATCCGGGAAGTATATGTTTTCGGTTGGAGTGTATCTCTTGATTTCGCTCCTTTTGGTGACTTGCTCAACCCAAAGTTCTGGCGACCTTTCGCAGCAAGAATTAGTACAGGCGCGCAGTAAAGTTTTACTTATTTCATTTGATGGTTTCCGGGCAGATTACTTAAGCTCAGAACACACTCCATTTCTGCAGGAATTATCCAAGAATGGAGCCCGCTCAGAAGGGCTCATTCCTGTATTCCCATCCAAAACGTTTCCTAATCATTATGCTATTGCCGTGGGCTTATATCCGGAAAATAACGGGATTATTGGGAACTCGATGGTAGATACTGTCATGGGTAAAAGCTACAGTTTGGGCGATCGAGAGCAGGTAGAAAATCCGAATTGGTACGAAGGAGAGCCTATCTGGAATACGGCTGAAAAACAAGGTGTACGCGCTGGAACTATGTTTTGGGTAGGTTCAGAGGCCCCCATACAAGATATGCGCCCAACCCATTGGAAAAGCTACGACGGGACACTGCCCGATAGTGCGCGTATCGATACGGTCCTAGCTTGGTTGGGTTCAGATTCATCATCTGAAGTTGATTTTGCCACGGTGTACTTTAGTTTTTTGGATAGTCAAGGACATCGCTACGGTACAGATGCCCCCCAAACCATAAAAGCATTGCAGCGGGTTGATACACTCATGAGCTATCTCATGCAGCAATTAGCCTCAAAAGGCTTAGATCAAGAGACGAATATTGTATTGGTTTCTGATCATGGCATGCACAATGTTTCTAGAGAGCGGGTGGTACGCTTAGATAGCTTTATTGACATCGACCGTGTGCGTTGGATTAGTGGATCTCCCTCAGTGACCCTGAATATAGACCCTTCATATCGCATGCAGGCGTATCAAGAACTACGAAAAGCTCAAGAAAATGGAGCTCCTTTTAATGTATATATGAAACAAGATATACCAGAGCGTTTCCGCTATAAGAATCATGATCGAACGCCAGATTTATTGCTATTGGCTAACTTGGGATACACCATTACCACCACAGACCGTTTAGACTCTCGGCCCAATTTCCCATCGGGTGGAGCGCACGGCTATGATCCTACCCATCCAGAAATGCATGCCGTATTTATGGCTATAGGACCAGATATTGTTCCTGGCAGCGTGCTTCCTCCTTTTGAAGTAGTGCATGTGTACGAATTACTGACCCACCTACTAGGTATAGCACCCGCTCCCAATGACGGCAACCTCGAAACGTTTGAGGGAATTCTTTACGATTAAATAAAGTTATCTTATTGTGTCACAGAACGTTGTGTACTTTGGCACGGTATATCCGCTATAATTTGGATTGCATCTAATCAAATTCGGGCGCATATTTTATCTTAATTCAAGAATAACTCACTCTATTTTCACGCCATGCCTTACGTTGTTACAGAACCATGTATTAAATGTAAATACACCAACTGCGCGGCAGTTTGCCCGGTTGACGCTTTTCGAGAAGGGCCTAATTTTTTGGTCATAGATCCTAATGAGTGCATTGATTGTGATGCATGTGTATCCGAATGCCCTGTTGAGGCTATTTATCCCGATGATGAGGTGCCTGATAAATGGGAACATTTTATTGACTTGAACGAACGCCTTGCCGAAGCATGGGAAGACAATGTCATCAACGAAACCAAGGATGCATTGCCTGAAGCAGATGAATGGGCAAGTAAAGAGGGCAAAGAAGATCAACTTCAAGAAGAGTGGTAAAGCTACTGGGTAGGGTAGTTTTATATCCATCACCCTGCTAAATCCATGTTAGCACTCGCCCCGTTTTTTGCAAAAGAACGTCCCTCCATTATGGGAGTACTTAATGCTACTCCCGATTCCTTTAGCGACGGAGGACAGTTCAATCGGGTTAGTGCAGCTCTTCATCGTATTGACGAAATGATTGAGCAAGGCGCTTCGATCATTGACATAGGTGGAGAATCTACCCGACCATATGCCCCCGCTGTTGAAGAATCAGAGGAAATTCGCAGGGTTATTCCCATTTTACAAAAGGCAGTACCCCGCTTTTCCGATCAAGTCCTCTTTTCTATTGATACCACTAAATACGGGGTAGCAGAGCAGGCCTTAGATGCGGGTGCGCTCATCATAAATGATGTCAGTGGGCTTCAAAAGTCCCCAGCAATGGCAGGCTTAGCGGCATCGTTTAATGCGGCATTTATTCTAATGCACGCCCAAGGAAGTCCCCAGGATATGCAAGACAATCCGAGTTATACGCATGCCGTCACAGATATCGTTGATTTTTTAGTACAGCAAAGCGTGCTCTTGCAGCGGGAAGGAGTAGAACATATTATTGTGGATCCAGGCATAGGCTTTGGAAAAAGTCTGGATCACAATCTGCAGATTATTGCAGGGCTTGACAAAGTGGTAGAAATTGGCTTTCCTGTATTGTTAGGTGCCTCTCGGAAATCTATGTTTGGTCAGCTGTTAGACGATCGTGGAGTGGAAGGACGATTGGCAGGAACACTAGCGGCACATTATCATGGATTAATGCAGGGAGTGCGTATATTGCGTGTGCATGATGTGCAAGAAGCTAGTGATAGTGTACGAGTGTTTGAAGCTTTACAAGCGGCTAAACAACCAGAATAGAATCTTAGCTTTTGTATAGATACTTTTAGGCCACATATTAGTTGGTTAGACGAACCTATGACACACGCTATTATAAAACGTAAATTACTCTTTTGAATTGAATCCTCTAGGCTTTCTCGATTTTGGATTATTGGATTTTCTAGAGACACTAATTATTGCAGGTGCTTTAGTTGGTGTCTACCGTTGGATCCGTGGAACCTACGCCATTCGCGCAGGTGTGGGTATTTTATTTCTTTTGCTTATCAATTTTATTATTCGATTATTTGGATTCACTACGATTGATTTTATTTTAAGCGCCATTCTTGATGTAGGTATTTTAGCTGTATTTATCATATTTCAACCAGAAATAAGAGGGCTTTTATACCGAATAGGTCAGAATCCTTCTATTCGATTATTTGGTGGTAAGTCCAGCACGGAGCAGGTTATTGATGAGGTTATAAATGCGGTTAAGCATATGTCAACTGAGTATATCGGTGCCCTTATTGTTTTTGCTCCTCCTTCTGGTGCCTTGAATTATGACAATACAGGGACGCAACTCGATTCGGTAGTAAAACAAAAATTATTGGTGAGTATCTTTAGAAAAGAATCTCCATTGCACGATGGCGCCGTTATTATTCGTAATAACCGGATTACTGCAGCAGGTTGTTTCCTGTCTTTGTCCGAAAATCCTAATTTAAGTAAATCTCTAGGTACTCGTCACCGAGCAGCAATTGGTATGTCCGAAAATAACAACATGTTTGTTATTGTCGTCTCAGAAGAAACCGGCCGTATATCGGTAGCTCAAAACGGTAATTTAAACAGTGGACTTAGTATTCAACGTCTCCGTAAAGAAATGGAGAGTAGTTTTTCTTTGACTAAGTTTAAAGAAGAAGTAGCCTTTTCAGCCCCGCAAACGGAAATGAATCTGAAATAATTTGGGGCCTGCTAACCGGCATCGGGTTGTAATTACCCAGAGTTTCGTTCTAAGAAATGAGTATTTCCCTGTACTCTATATAGACTTCGAGCGGTCGTAACGGTGCCTTTTCCATAGCGATTATTGATACGATCAATGGCTTGATAACGCTGAGTATGTTCGGCTTCGTCCCGAAAAAATAGATTCATTTGGCTGGTTTTATCCATGTCTTGAGTGCTTATCATTAGACTACGAATGGCCATTTTTCGCTGGCAAAAAGAGTCAATGAGTTCAGCTAATTCTCTCATGCACGCGTCATACACATACTTGGTTATGTGAGTAAAACTAGGGGTTACAAAACGGAACCCTATGCTAGGATAGTCATTTTTGTCAAAACCAATATGCCCACCAAAGCTACTCGAACGTATGCCGTAGGCCCGCATTCGGTAGCAGATCATTTCGATTCCAATGGCTAGTTCACCTTTGATAGCTTCTGGGTCAGTACTTCCTTCGGAAAATGTATGCCCATAACTGACGCCCCATTTAGGTGAATATTCATGATTTTCCTCGAGTATTCGGCCTTGATCCTGGCCGGTAATCGTTTCAAAAAGCATACGCCCAAAATGGGGTCCAAATAGACGAACAAAGGTGTTGGGCTCATTATGGTTTACCACATCTCGTATGCGCTCATATCCTTCTGCTAGGAGATGCTCATAACGCCTTCGCCCTACCCCCCATACTTCGTTGAGCGGTAATGGGTGTATATACATTCGTTCATCTTCCTTGCTTAGAATAAGAGAAATACCGCGGGGCTTATCCAAGCCACTGGCAAGCTTAGCATAGGTTTTGGATCGAGCAATTCCAATAGATCCATACAGTCCCGTGGTTTCCACGATATCGCGTTGCAGTTGTTGCGCAAAGGTCCGGATTTGAGGTTCTTCTTTGCCCAAAAGAAAACTTGCGTCCATAAAATATTCATCCATCGAATAGCGCTCTATTTGGTGTGAGTAGCGATTCATAATATGATGTACCTGTGTTGATATAGCGGTATAGCTAGCGTAGTCTACCTGAAGCATGCATACGTAGGGGCATCGCTTGTAAGCTTCATAGGCACTCATTCCTGTTTTAATCCCCATCGAACGTGCTTCATAAGAAGAAGTGGCTACAATGCCTTTAACGGTTCCATTTTCTTTTCTCCACCCACCCACAATGAGGGGGATTCCGTACATATTCTTTCGGAGTTGCTCTACTTGTGCGTAAAAACAGGCAAAGTCGAAATGCAAATATAAGCGGTCCTGTCGGTGTCGGTGTTGGTGTTCTGGGTATACCGTATTGTAGAGCGTAATACGATGTACATCTTGTTCGGCTTGATACGAATAGTCATTTTTTTTTGGCATAAATTACTCCGCTATTGATATGTACAATATATGTGTGTAATTTAAAATGACCAAACAAATATTGGTCATGAATAACTTTCCCCTTGTCGAAATGCTTGCTTTTTTTCCCCGCTATTCAGAGGTGCACACTTTTGATTGGAGGCGCCGCTATGTGCGGCAGGTACGTCATATTAGATCCTGCCACACTAAGACGCTAGGTGGGGTGCGATATTCATTTTTTAGCATTGTGACTCAGCAGGGTGAAGCTATGGATGTGCGCTTTAATCACGATGAATTACTTTGGGACATAGTAGCGCTGCCTGGATCTGAGTTAGCTATACATAGCGAAGATGGCTCGCATTTTGTTATTGACCGAATACTGGTGCACCAACAGCGGCATAAGCATCAGCCTTCTCTGGCGCATCGTATGCGCCCCATCCGGTTTGAGTGGCTTCCTCACGCCCAATGCGCGAGGCAGAGCCCTATTGAACACGCCAAGGTAGACCGCATGCATCCGTATCGTTTTTTAAAAGGAAAAAATAGCTCTTATCAGGTTCATAGGATAGAAACGCGTCATCTAGAAGATGTTATGGTCACCCGGCATTTCCATTATGTTATTGAGGATACCGAGCGGAGATTCTATCATGTAGTATACATATTGGATCAGGGAGATTGGCGGTTTATACAAGAAGTAGATGAACAGTTCTTATTTCATCGGTCTAGTCCGTGAAAATGGGCTAAATAATATAATTAGAATAACCGTAATTCGGGTTCGATAAGATGAGGCCCGTTGTTACGTACGTTCCCAACAGCAGGAGGAACGATATGACTTTTAAGTCCATCGTCGGGATAGGGGCCCAATAGATAGTTCAAATCTTCTATACCCAATTGTGGATTTAACCAATGAGTCCATTCAGATGAATGCAAAAAAACAGGCATACGGTCATGAATGTCTTGCATGGTTGCATTGGGTCGAGTGGTCAAAATAGAAAACGAGTAAAGAGAGTCCAATGGGCTTAAGGGAGAATAAAAGCCCGCTGCAAAAAGAATAGAGTTTTTGACCCCCTGTATATAGTGAGGAGTTTTATTCCCTTTTGTGCCGGACCATTCAAAAAAACCGTTCATTGGGACAAGGCATCGCTGCGTAGAAACGGAACGCCACATGGGTTTTTCGCCTATCTGTTCGGACCGCGTGTTAATGGGTAGTAGGGGGCTGCTTCCTACTTTCGGTTTCCACCCCATGAATCCCCAATGCATGGGTATTCGTATTAACTGGGGAATATCGGTAGCGGGTTGAAGGATGACCGGTACGATATGGCTGGGCGCTATATTATAAGAAGGTAGTATTTGAGCGGTTTTCTGTAGATGCTGTCTACCAAAAAATCCATCTATTTCGTTTGGCAGCGAAGATCCAATCAGTGTATCTATGGTAGTCAGGTCACTAAAAAGAGTGTATCGTCCACACATCAAATAGAAAACGCCGTTTAATAAAAAATGCGAATTACAATCCGCCTATTTTTTGCACGGTTTTCTATAATATCTTGACCAAATTCGTCAGTATGGGGTGCAGTAGGTAAGGGTTGTGTCTCTGCATATCCTGATGCTTTGAGATTGGAGGCTTCATATCCTTGATTAACAAGAAATTTAACTACCTCAGAAGCTCTTGCTACAGAAAGTTCCCAATTAGAAGGAAATCTTAGCGTATTGATAGGAACATTATCTGTATGCCCTTCAATATCTACTTTAAAATTATAAAACGATAGTCCATTTAGAGCGTCACCTACTTTACGAATGATACCCTCACCTGAGGGTAATAATTCGGCACCACCTGAGATATAAAGTGAACTACTATTAAATGTCATCACAATTTCTTTGTTAGTTAAATCAATATTAACTAGGCCTTGTTCACGTTCGGTAGTTAAAATAGAGTCAAGATCAGCTTTAATTTCTGCTAACGGAGTTTTTTGTATTTCTGTGCCCGTCACCTCTGACCGCATTCCTTCTTTCATTTGATCCCAAAGAGCTTGATCAGGGGTACTTGAAGCAATTAGAATAGCAAAAAAAGCAAGCAGTAATGTAATCATGTCACTGTAGGTAAGAAGATATTCAAGATCTTCTTCTGCTTCTTCCATTTCATTAGCGCTCATAACAAACTTATTTAAATTATTGTACTATCAAAATAGTTAGTCATCCTTATCTTTACTTTTGCCACCTTTCTTTTTGAAGTCTCGCTGTAAAAAAGTACTAAGTTTGTCCTGAATAAAAAATGCAGTTTTCTTTTCATTGATTAGAATGATTCCTTCAAGCATAAAAGTCTCTCTAAATCGATTTATAGAGGCTGAATTTTTTATTTTTTCAGCAACAGGATAAAAAATAAATCGGGAGAGTATAATACCATATAGTGTAGTCATCAAAGCAGCTGCAAGTCCAGGTCCCATACTACTGGGATCGTCCAAATTACCAAGCATATCAATTAATCCAAATAATGTACCGAACATACCAAATGCAGGTGCCGCCCCACCCATCGCGCGAAGGACATCAACAACGACCATTTGCCTAAAAAAGCCTTCTTGGATATGGTTAGTTCCGAATTGACGAATGTCGTCACTTGAATAATTGGTACTTAAAAGAGAAAAAAGATATCCTTCTAAGTATCCACCTCGTTCTTCTTCTAATCTATCTAATGCATTAACTCTATCTTTTCTGATTTCATCATTCCATTCAACGATTGCTTCAAAATCTTTTTGCAGAGATTTTTTGTTCGCACCTGCTTGACTAAAAAAGTATCTCACTCCCGCTAAAGCACTATTTACATACCTTGATTGAAACGTAATATAAGAGGCCATAAGAACCCCCCCGACCACAATAACTAAACTAGGTATATTAAAAAATTGATTGCCTAAATCTTTAGTGAATTCGGTAACTTTAATTGTTTCAATTACACCAAAAATTATCAGTGATAAGCTGATAACTGTACCGATCATTGAGCCAATTGAAAATTTCATTTGTTACTGTCCTCTGCGTATTTCTTGTATTAAAGTTTCTAATTCTGGAATGCTAGGAATGGGAATGTTTGGATCCATTTGGACTGCTCGATTCCAATTGGCACGTGCTGCTGTGATATTTTCTAACATAAAAAAGACCGTTCCTTTTAAGGCATAAGCGTCTGCAGTATCTTGAATTTCAAGGGTCTTGTCAATAAATTCTAAAGACTCTCGGTATTCTCCAAGATAAAATAAATCTTGAGCTTTCCGAAAGTTAGTAAGTAGAGATTGTATATCTCTGGCTCTGTTTTGTACTAGACTGGAGTCGATTACTATAATGGAATCTTTATCAACTGGTCGTATGCCCCGTAAATCCAAATAAAATTGTTCTTTAGATGGATCTAGTTTAATCTGGATATTTGAACTCTCATTTAAATAATTGACGGTAATTACTTCATTTAGAGGACTAGCATCTGATGTGTTTACTGTATTGCGTTGAGTGTTGGTATTTACTGTACGTCGACTAGTATCTTCCAACCGTGAAGAAGTATTACTTTGAACTGGCTCAGTGGTCGCGCAGCTCAAAGTAAATGTAATTATGTAAGCTACCAAAAATGCTGTGAGCGTAGTCTTATTTATAAGTACAATATGTTTAAAATCGTAAGACTGCATGGAATCCGATTCCAGTTTGTTTATAAGTTATACGGTCTTTGTTTGGTAATTTAATAGTTTCACCAGCTAGCATTAGATTCCCAAATACCGAAAGCCCAATATTTTTACTCAGATTAAATTGCACTCCAGGTTCTAACATAAACATTTCACCATCTTTGTCACCAAGAGGAAATTGCATATTTAGTTTGGAGTAGAATACTACTCGATATTCATCTATATCAGAATTCTTTTCTGATAAGGCTTGGTAATAAACTAAACCCAAATCAAAAAGTGATATATCGAATAAAGTTATATCTCTATTTTGAGATTTAAGAATATGATAACCTACTGTAAAACCAATATAAGAACTATTCTCTAAATCTAAAGGCTGTCTGTAAGAAAACGTTAAACTGAAATCTGTGAGAGCTTGTCGTAATAATGTATCGGCTTGATGTGAAAATGTAGTTGATGTGGAATCAGTGCCTGCGCCGGTACTATCATTACTTGATGTTGTAGTCGAGTACTGATTCCTATACCAGCTATCGGAGGATCTAGTAGTAATTCCAAAACTGACCAATTTCTGTGAACCTTGATTCAATGTAGGTAAAACTATAGGTGGATTTGATATAAATGAGTTACTCCATACTACTTCACGTGATTGAGGGTTCATAACACGAATTCCAATGACAAGTCCCTCTGGTTCTCTCCTTTGTAAACTTAATTCTACTAAACCTTGTACACCATATTTATAAGAAATTTCTTCTAACATATCAGGTGATACATCTGCTAAGGATCTTCCTTGCATATTTAAAATTTGTAGTGTTGAATCGTTTCCTATAATCTTGAGTTTGTCATTTGGTTCTAGTTCTGGTGGTGATAATACGGTAAGTCCAGCATATTGACGCAATGAATACTCGATCTCAGCCCGTAGATATTCTACTTCTTCATTTGTAAACCTTAGAGCGGAATAATTTATTTTATAAATCGCTATACGACGAACATTAACAGGAAAATCAATTAAATTTGGATGTAACTGTTCTTGGATTTTTTCAATCATATATGGGTCACCTTGCTCATGAGTGAAAATCTGAGCAGAGACATAAACTGTATTTAGTAATCCTCCAAAAGTTAGAACCAATAGTAGATTGAATGATCTTTTCATCATCTATGCTTCTGTTTTCATTTTACGACGTACTGCGTAAAGAATGGTTTTTTGAGCATCCTCTACTTCTGAATTAGTAGCTTCAGAAGGCATTTCTATTTCACTTAAAATAAGCTGCTGATCTCGTTTAGTACGAGACTTAAGTACTTTTTCTCTGACAGCAGCTGGTGCAGTGCGTAAAGCTAAAATAAGTGTTTCAGAAGGTATTTCGTCTAGTGCTGATTTTATTAGTTCAATTTTTACTTTTGGTAAATCATCAAATCCAATAAAATATTTTTTAATTTTTTTCGCTAATTCTAAATCTTGTTCTGCAATTGAAGCAACATATGCATCTTGTTCAGAAAGCGGCATAGTTTCAATTGTATTTAATATAGTTTCTACACCATCTGCTGCAACATATTTCATGTCAGAGATAGCTAAAGCTTTAGTAGAAAAATGAGAGGCAACTTTTTTATAAACGGAGATAGGTATATTGTTAATTTTTCCCATTTTAAGGAGAACAGATATACGTTTGTCTTCATCCATTTTTTGTAAAACAATACCAGCTCTCTCGCCAGCAACTTGTGCTAATAAAATAGAAACCATTTCATTAGATTCGTCTTTCATAAGGTGCAGAATTTGTTGATCTGTTAATTGATCAACAAAATCAAACATACTAGTTTCTTTGTCTTCTGACTCTTTTGGGCTTTTGTATGTTGTAATACTACTGCGTAGGTTTTCTGTCTCATTTATCCTTTCTTCGAGAGAAAGGATACCAGAGTTATCAATACCATAACTAATTATTTCATAAATATTGGAACTCATATGGGGTTTCAAAATATTGATCAGTTTCTCATCTACACTGATAAGACTTTTTACGACTTTAGATGTACCCTGTTCTTCATCATTCGCAATCCATTCACTAAACATGCTGGAGATAATTTTTGGCTTACTAATGCACATATTTGCAATGAATGTTTTATCTCCTTCAAATTTTGCCATTTCTTTAACAGTAGGACCTTTGCGCGAATGTTCTTCATTTAATTCAGTAGTAATAGATTGGGGTATATTTAAAATAGTATTAGCTTTTCCTTTATCTTGTACAACCTCTTCATCGTTTTTAGTCTTCGGCTTTCTTGAAACAGCAAACATTAAAGCAGTAATAAATAGTATTGCTAGTGCGAGAATAATGTATAGTAGATGCTCTGGGTTGTTCCAGTCAATACCCAAAAATAGTTTCTGTTCTCTTTCTTCTACTAGGGTTTGGAAAACAGTATCAGGTAAAACTGGTGAAATAGGTGAAATATCATTAACTATACCTTCTTCTGTATCTTCAATAGGCTGTTCTTGGATATTATTGACGATATTAGTACTGTCTAACAATATTGTAGGGCTAGGTGCAGTGGGCTTCTTAACGTCTTGTTCAAAAGCACGACTGTTACGTGGAAATACTTTTTTGCTAACCGAAACGATATCACCCCGAAATTCATCTGCGTTAGCAATTAACGATGCAGCCTCTTCTACGAAATCTACATCTTCATCACTATACGAGGTATCTACGAGTACCTTAATATTTAGTCTAGTGAGTTGAAAACGTGCATCAAATCCAGACGCTTTGATACTGTCCTGCCCAGTAGGCCTGTTTGATTGAAGATTAGGCGGTATAAAAGGGAGCCCAGGCAGATTTTCAATTTTGATATCTTCTTGTGGTTGTACGACTTGGTACCCTTTAGGGACTAAAATGCGCTCTAATGTGGCCTTAACATCTACAATAAATGTTCCCTCACGGTAGTAATCTGAGAGTGCGTTATCTAAAACAACTTCGTAATATCGTTCGTATTTAGCCGCTTCTTCCTGCACATCTGCAGACGAATTCTGTCCGGGTACTATTTGCCCGGTTACGATCATACTCTGAAGCGCAATAATGCCCGTAAGAGCAAGAATTTTAAGGTTTCCTGCCATGATTTAACCCCCGCAGAAGGTATTTTATTTAAGCCTAAACGTAGATGGTATTAACTACTTCTTTAAGTATGCTAAAATTTTTTGAGTTTTCCACATTTCGATTGAAAATAAGTAGAATATTCATCTAATGATAATAATCTTGAAAATTATTGGTAATTAGATGTTTAGGATAGAATAAGTTTCTTATAACGTAATATTATATAAACTTATCCACACTGTGAACTACGTAAAAATACCTAGGGTGTACGTGTGCTGAGTTGCTCATGACCTTGAAGAGAAAGCCAGCGCATAGATTTTCATTTGCTTTACCATAGAAGCCAAGCCATTAGCTCTGGTAGGCGAGAGATGCTCATTCATTCCGATTTCAGTGATAAAGGTAGGCTCTGTTTCCAAAATATCGGTAGGGGTTTGATGGCTATACATGCGTACCATTAATGCTACAAGTCCTTTAGTGATAGCAGCGTCACTGTCTGCCTCGAATACAATCCGTCCATCATTGAGTTCAGCATGCAGCCAAACTTGGCTTTGACAGCCTTTAACAATATTGCTATCTATTTTTTTTGAGCTATCGAGTGGGGGAAGTTTAGATCCGAGCTTAATGATATGTTTGTAGCGTTCTGTCCAATCCTCGAAAAGATTAAATTCTCTGACAATTCTATTCTGTGTGTCTTCAATACCTATTTTGGGCTGCGACATATCGACACTTAAATTTCTTTTAACTCTAGCTTACCTACTGACTTTACAGTTGAAATTTTGTTGCTGGTATCGTCTTTTACGGGACTGAATGACTGATAAATTGTTTGGTATTGGTCAGAACCGGGTACTTTATATCGAAATAATTCTGAGACGGTTTTACCTTCAAACGCGCTACTTAGAGCTAGCTCTATCATGGCAATATCATCTGGATGTATAACACTTTCCAATCCTTTTTCAAAAACATCGTCTGAGCCGTATCCAGTCACTTCTTCGAAAGCTTCATTGATGTATTTGCAAATGAAACCTGATTCATCCTTCGAAAACTTGAGAATGAATTCTTCTCTTTGTTTTAGTAAGGAACCAAAATCGGTATTGAAAATAGCCTTAGCGCTTTCTTTTTTCTCTGTAACATCTCGCTGATAAGACACCCAATGAGTAACCTCTCCCTGTGCGTTCATTAAGGGATGGATATCCCACTGATTTATAAACTCTGAGCCATCTTTGCGATAGTTGATGGTGTGACCAAAGAATGCCTGACCTTCTATTAATCGTCTTTTGAGACGTTCCAAAATAGCTCGGTCAGTTTTCGCACCTTGTAGGATTCGTGGTGTCTTGCCAAGTACTTCTTGTTTTGTATACCCAGTCATTCTGGTAAAACCGTCATTCACATAAACAATTCTTGGTCCAGGTTTTTCCAAACTAAGCTCGGTAATTATGATAGAATCATAATCATTTCGAATCGCGCTTTCAAGCAAGTCTAATTGATGTTTTAGTGTAGCAATTTGATCTGCTTGTGACTGGAAAGCACCTTCAAGCCTTACTTGGGCATCGGCGTCTTTGGCAAAATTCTTGATGTCGTTTAATTCAAATGGTTTATTGTGCTTCATAGGGCCATTATGGTCTCGAGGAGTTTTTCACACTGCTAGTCAGCAATTAAACGACAAATAGTGGTTAATCATTCCACAACTTCAAACAAATAAATGGAAGGCCTAATATGAGCTTTTCTAGATACAATTGCAGGATAAAAAAAGGGGGACTATTGCCCCCCTTTCCTCACTCACTCATCGAAGTAGCAGCTTTGCTTTAGCTTAGCTGCACGCTCTTTAAAATTTATTTAAACCTACAGGTTCATATGAACTCATACAGTTTAATTCATCGCCTAAAAACCGTGATTTCATGTGCACATTACTAATGGTCATAGTGGCTTTTCGCATATCTTAATTTAGTATAAATATAATACTGTAAGCGCTTTTTTGCTAGTACAAAGTATGTTTTTGAGTATTTTTTTTTTAGGTAATCAAAAGCTTTTCTAAATAGGCTAAAACCTTAAAATGAAGGGTTTAATCCTTACTAAATAGTGACTGCGTGAATTCTTGAGCTGCTTCTACCACACTTTTTTTACCGGATTGGATCTCTTTTACGAGCGCGTTTCGAATAGAACTAGTGTGTCTAGCTGCCTGCAAATAGTGAAGCCAATAGTACTCACTTAATTTTTGAAACCAGTGTTCTTGTTGGAGTTTTCTTTTATGCTCAAAGAATCCCTCTGCTACAGCTTGTTCCAGAAATTTAGTTACGGCTTGCCAACTTTCAGTGATCCCAATGTCTTGGGTCGAACTAACCCCTAAGGTCGGTACTTGGTAGTTTTTAAGGGAATGATTGATTAGTTGGGATGTAGATCGTAACGATTGTAGGGTCTGTTGAGCTAATGATTTTGTCATTCCGTCCATTTTATTCACCAACAAAACATCTGCAAATTCTAATACTCCTCGCTTAATCCCTTGTAATTCATCCCCACTTCCAGGTTGGTTAAGCAAAACAAAACAGTCCACCATATCTGCTACAGCACCTTCACTTTGCCCAATTCCGACAGTTTCTATGAGAATAATGGAATAACCTGCTAGTTCACATAAGCTCATGATGGATTGAGTAGCGTGGGTAACTCCACCAAGAAATTGTTGAGAAGGTGAAGGGCGTATGAAGGCATTTGGCTGGGTGCTCAACCGATCCATCCTGGTTTTATCACCTAGAATAGAACCTCCAGATAGTTGGCTACTAGGATCAACAGCTAACACACATACTCGGTGCCCTAGCGAAAGTAGGTGCATCCCCAAGGATTCTATATAGCTACTTTTTCCTACCCCAGGAGGGCCTGATATTCCTATTCTTATCGTTGGCGCACGTTCGATAGCACTGAGTCGTGCCAAGTTTTCTTTTAGTAGGTTTCCAGCCCTATGCTGATCTTCTTCCCGAGTACTTTCAAGCAGTGTAATTGCCCGAGAAAGACTTCGTATTTGCCCATTTTCAATGGAATGTATCCATTCCGAAATGGAAGTATGCTCACTGGATTCCTTCATAAATTAACTCGAGGCTATTCGATCTTCTAATGCTGCAAGTATAGATTGTGCTGCTTCGGTTATGGGTGTTCCTGGGCCAAAAATGGCAGTTACTCCCTCTGCTTTCAATTGAGCGTAATCCTGTTCGGGTATCACACCGCCTGCCACGATGATCATATCGTCGACACCTTGCTTCGTAAGTCCCTCGATTAGTGCTGGTATCAATGCTTTATGTCCACCGGCTAAACTTGATATCCCTACCACATGCACATCATTTTCGATGGCCTGTTTTACTACTTCATCCGGCGTGGAGAAAAGACTTCCCATATCCACATCAAATCCTAAATCTGCAAATGCGGTGGCAATGACTTTTGCTCCTCTATCATGCCCATCTTGTCCCATTTTAACAATAAGCATGCGAGGTTGGCGGCCGAGTGCCCGCGCTAATTTTCGTACCTGTTCTTTTAATTGCTCGAAAGATGGATCTTTTTCATACACTTTGCTATATACTCCTTTTATGGTAGAATGATGTGCACTATGTCGCCCCCAGACGCGTTCCAACGCTTCAGAAATTTCACCAACGGTAGCCCGTGCCCGAGCGGCTTCAATAGCGACGGATAAAATATTTTGCTCGGATGATTTTGCAGCTTCTACAAGAGCGGCCAAACGTGTTTCTACAAGTTCATTATCCCTATTCTGTTTAAGAAGTGAGAGTTGTTTTTCTTGAGACTGCCGGACTTTTGAATGATCGATGTCACGAACATCCATGGGTGTTTGATCAGGGCTCTTATATTTATTAACCCCCACAATAGTTTCAATTCCTTTGTCTATACGAGCTTGGCGTATGGCTGCGGAGGCTTCAATTTTCCTTTGTGGAAAGCCCTGTTCAATCGCTCGTGTCATTCCACCCATGGCCCTGATTTCTGCAATAAGTTCTTTGGCTTTGGTATACAAATCATGAGTGAGTGATTCCATGGCATAGGAGCCAGCAAAAGGGTCAATGATGTGAGTTACATCGGTTTCTTCTTGTAAAATAAGCTGGGTATTTCGGGCAATCCGAGCGGCTGTTTCTGTAGGTAGGGAAAGCGCTTCGTCGTAACTATTGGTATGAAGGGATTGAGTCCCACCAAAAATAGCGGCAATAGCCTCTACTGTAGTACGTACGATGTTATTTAAGGGGTCTTGTGCTGTTAATGACCAACCAGATGTTTGGCAATGGGTGCGTAATAGGGTGGATTTAGGATTTTTTGGCTCAAATAGATCCTGCATTAGTTCCGCCCACAATTCTCTCGCAGCGCGTAGTTTGGCAATCTCTGTGAGCATATTCATACCAATACCAAAAAAGAAGGAAAGCCGAGGAGCAAACTCGTCTACATCAAGACCGCGATCAACAGCCGTTCCAACATATTCTAACCCATTTGCAATAGTGAAAGCTAATTCTAGCACTTCATTTGCACCTGCTTCTTGCATATGATAGCCTGAAATAGAGATTGAATTGAATTTAGGCATATACTGGCGTGTATAGTCAATAATATCGGAGACCAAACGCATAGACGGGGTAGGGGGATATATATAGGTATTGCGAACCATGAATTCTTTTAAAATATCATTTTGAATGGTTCCACTGAGTTGATCTTGGGAAACGCCTTGTTCCTCAGCGGCTACAATATATGCCGCCATAATGGGGATAACAGCACCGTTCATTGTCATTGATACGGACATTTTATCCAGTGGAATCCCATTGAAGAGTTGTTTCATATCTTCCACTGAGTCAATAGCTACACCAGCCTTTCCTACATCACCCACTACCCTTGGATGATCTGAATCATAGCCTCTATGTGTGGCTAAATCAAAGGCTACACTCAGGCCTTTTTGTCCATTTTCAAGTGCATTTCGGTAGAAAGCGTTGGACTCCTCAGCTGTTGAAAATCCTGCATACTGCCGAATAGTCCAAGGCCTACCGGTATACATGCTACTATATGGCCCCATACGATAAGGGAATTCGCCTGGATTTTGTGGTGTAATACGCCTTTTAATGAGGTCATCAGGCGTGTATAAAGGCTTTTTTTGAAGCTGTTCGGCGTCTTGGGACTGAAATTCACTCATCGAATACGAATTAAGAGGTTTTGATGGGTAGAATATGTAATAAACTAAGAAGTAGCCTTTTATGCCACATCTTCCATTCGAACTCCTACCAATCGACTAACACCGGTTTCAGGCATCGTGACACCATACATCATCTCTGCCTTACTCATGGTTTTTTTATTGTGCGTAATAATGATGAATTGAGTGTCATTTGAAAACTCTTTAATCATTTTAGCAAATCGTTCGATATTTGCATCATCTAAAGGGGCATCAACCTCATCCAATACACAAAAAGGTGAGGGTTTAACCAAATAGATAGCAAATAGTAATGCGATGGCGGTAAGTGTTTTTTCCCCTCCTGAAAGTTGGGAAATACCCGAGGGTCGCTTACCCCTAGGTTGAGCTTTAATTTCAATACGAGCTTCTAGTGGATCTTCGGCATCTTGCTCTATAATCAAATCACAAAAGTCGTCAGCAAAGAACAATGTTTTGAACACACGCTGGAAATTATTTCGAACTTCTTCAAAGGTTAAGTTAAAGCGTTCTGTGGCCGTGGTATTGATTTCATTTATGGTTTCAAGAAGTTGAATTTCGGCTTTCCCTAAATCTTCAATTTGTTCTTCATAGAAGTTTAATCTTTTGCTTTCCTCTTCATATTCTTCAATGGCAAGCGGGTTAACCTCTCCTAGACTGTTCACTTTTTGTTTGAGCCAGGTAATTCGCTGTTTCACTTCCTCTGTACTTTTATCCTCGGGCAAAGGGTCACTTTCAAGTTGTTTAATGAGTAGTCCATAACTTTCCCAAACATGATCACGAAGGCTTTCACTTTGTAGGTCCATTTTTTCCTTGGCCATGTGTAAATGATGAACCAGTTCAATGTTCACTTCTTTTTGGCGTCGAATTTCTTTGAGCTGCTTCTCTATTTCGTTAATGCTCCCCCTTACTATTGCAGCAGCTTCCTGTGTTTTAGATAGAGCCTGATCGGCCTCTTCTTTTTGGATAGTCGATTGCGCTAGTTTTTCTTTCCAGCTAGTTACTTGTTCGGTGTTTACACTGATATGCTCACTTGCCTTACCAATGCGCTCCTCACGATGCTCTATGCGTTGTTCAACCCCATTTATACTAATCTGAGCACGTTGGATTTCACGTTCATGATTCTCCATCTTATTGGTAATGTCCTGATGTTTAAGTTGGGCATCGTTATACCGGCTTTGTGCACCTGAACGCTGTTCTTCCAATGACTCTAATAGGCTTTTTTGCTGTTCAAGTTTATGGTTGTAGCTTTCAATTTTTTGTTCGATTTCTTTTTGGGAAGGTGCTATGTTAGCAAGTTCTTGTTGCGCATTTCCCTCATTGGATTGCAGAGAGTTTTTTCGGTTAACTCGATCGGTAATATTCTTTTGATAGACCTGCACCTTTGAACTCATGGAGTGTTTTTGCTGCTCTAATGTGCGAATTTGTTGTTCGAGATCTTTCAGTGCTTTATTGAGTACGGGTAAATCAATCTGTGTGCTTTTGTTCTGAATCTGTTCTAGATAGTCGGTGAGTTTATGTAGCTCTTTCTGAATTTTTGCCTGTTGCTTTTCTAGTCGCTCAATTTTGGTTTTTAAACTGACCCGCATACCAGCGTGGCTACTCTTACTGCCCGATGTGTAAAAGGAGTATCCACTACGAACATCCCCCTGTAAACTAACCGAACTCCATTCTTTCTTTAACTCTGCTTTATTCATGAGCTCGACGTCCTCAAATACAAGAACATTACCCAATAAGAGTTGCTTTAGGGCAGAGTACTTTGCTTTACAATCCACATGATGAAACAAGCTACCATCTGCAACTTCATAGGTAGCAGCAAGCTGTTGTAGAGGGATAAAAGTAGCCAAGCCTTTTTTGTGTTCCTTTAACAATTTAGCAGCCGCTAGTGCTTCTTCCATTGTATCCACGACTAAATAATTTAGCATAGGACCAAGTGCCGACTCCAAAGCAACCGCATAGGTTTCATCGGTTGAAAAAACATCACTGACGGTCGTCATGCTTTTAAAATTAAATCGCTGCTCTTCTAATAGATATTGGACACTCGATGGAAAAGCTTCATTGGAAGCGGCTAAATCTTGAAGGAGCTGCGATTCTGACTCGGCTGATGCTAAATCACTGCTCAAGCTACGAATCTGATCCTTCGTCTCGTTCTGGGTGTGCGAAAATTGTTCTTTTTTTGCACGAGCCTCTTCTAACGACTTTTCCTGTTGGCTTCGATCGCTGAACATTCTTTCTAGCTGTTCATCTACCTTACTTTGTTGCTCAGTAATGGTGGCTATCTCACTATTCAGGTTAGAAATTTCAGACTCAATGCGTTCAAGATCACCTTCGGTATTTTCGAGTTTGGACTCAATTTTAATTCGCTTGGCTTGAAGCTGAGTTAATTCATTTTTAGCTGCACTAATTTGAACTTCAAGCTCATATATTTCGTGGCGAACTTTGCTGTATTGCTGTTGAGTTTGGGTGTAAATGACTCTTGAATCTTCTAAGCTTTTCTCAGATCGTGCTTGTTCTGTAGCAAATTCCTCTAGTTTTTCCTGACTGTGTGTTCGAACTTGCTGTAACTCTGCTAAATCCATATTACCCTGTTCGATATCCCTTTTATATTCGCTAAGAACTTTTTCTTCGCTCTCAATTTTTTGCTGAGCAATACGGATTTGGGTGGTAGCTTCTTGAACAGCTTCTGCTAGGGATTGTACTCTGCGTTGAGCTTCGGACTGTGCTCGTTCTTTTTCCACAAGGGTTTTCCGAGCCTGCTCATCTTCGGCTTCAAGTGTATTCAGTTTTTGCTGGAGCTGTGTTTTTTCAAGCTCTGTGGAGTTCACGCGTTCAATTAATGGATTTAGCTCTTGTTGAATCCGCTCGTACTCATGCAAGCTAAGCGCTTTATCAAGTTTTTCTAGTTCTTCTTTATATCCTTTTGCCTTGATTGCTTTCTCTGCTTGGATTTCTAAGCTTCGTGTTTTCTTGCGTAATTCAATCAATAAATCATCGATGCGTTGAAGATCTTTACGTGTTTCCTCAAGCTTTCTGAGGCTTCTTTTTCGCTGATCCTTATACCTCGTGACACCGGCAGCCTCTTCAAAAAGTTTCCGGCGATCGTTGTTTTTATCATTTAAAATTTCCTCTACCATCTTAAGCTCAATCACCGAATACGCATCCGAACCCATGCCCGTATCCATGAACAATTCCATGATGTCTTTTAATCGGCATGAAGTTCCATTTATAAGGTATTCTGAATCTCCAGATCGGTATAAACGACGAGTGATGGTGAGCTCTGAATATTCAATAGGTAAAATACCTTTATCATTTACAAAAGTTAGAGACACCTCGGCCATCCCAAGAGCTTTTTTTTTGGCTGTACCATTAAAAATCACATTACTCATTGCCGAAGATCGCAACAACGAAGGTCGCTGTTCTCCCAGTACCCAACGTAAGGCATCTACAATGTTAGATTTGCCACACCCATTTGGCCCGACAATGGAAGTAATTCCACTATCAAAGCTCACTTTTGTTTTATGAGCAAAACTTTTAAATCCTTGTAATTCGAGTTCAGATATGTACAACGTTTACGGGGCTTAGGCTCTTGGCTTACTTGGAAGCCAAGAAATTTAGACGGTCATTATTTCCGATTCTTTTTGCTGCAATAGTTGATCTACATTGCTAGTGTGCCCATCGGTCACTTTTTGAACTTCCGCTTCTGCCTCAAATTTAGAATCTTCGGGCAATGAATGAAACTCGACAGCTTTTTTCACCGCATCATTGGCATCTCGGCGGGCATTACGAATGCTAATTCGTGCTTGTTCAGATTTATCCTTAGCCACTTTTACTAATTCTTTGCGTCGCTCCTCGGTTAAAATAGGCAGAGGTATACGAATCAAATCACCATCATTCATTGGGTTGAGTCCCAAGCCTGAGGACATAATCCCTTTTTCTATATCTGTTATAATACTTTTATCATAGGGCTGTACTAACAGTAGTCGTGGCTCCGGAGCTGAAATATTCGCTAATTGCTGAAGGGGGGTTTGGGCACCATAGTATTCTACTTGAATACCTTGAATTAATGCGGGGTTTGCCTTACCGGCTCGAATATGCGAAAATTCTTTTTTTAAATACTGAACCGCATCGTCCATTTTCATTTCTGCTTCATCTACTATTTCTTGCAGTTCGTCCGCAATCATAATGTTCTCCTACCAAGTTTTTGTTCAACTGAGTTATTACGGTATCGTTTTTCCGACACATCTCCCTACGGGTTGATGTATGCCATATACCACCTTCGAAAATACTAAATGTGCGGTATAAATCTTAATAATTTGTGGAGCAGTTTATTCCCAAATGACCGTGGTACCATCATTACTACCTTCGCAGACAATCTTCTTAAGTGTACCCTCTTTGTTCATGTTAAATACGATGATGGGGGTTTCGTTTTCACGGCATAGAGTAAATGCCGTGAGGTCCATTACGGATAAGCGTCTTTTTAGGACTTCATCGCCAGTAATAGTATCAAATTTAATAGCATCGGGAGTAGTTTCTGGGTCTGCGTCGTAAATTCCATCAACCCGAGTACCCTTGAGTATTACATCGGCCTCTACCTCAATAGCTCGAAGGGCTCCAGCGGTGTCGGTGGTAAAATAGGGGTTACCGGTTCCGGCACCAAAGATGATGACTCGTCCTTTTTCTAGATGTCTGACAGCTCTTCGGCGTATAAATGGCTCAGCAATAGCTTCCATTCGAATAGCACTCATTAGTCGAGTCATTATTCCACTACGTTCCAGTGCGTCTTGGAGTGCCATCGCATTAATCATCGTGGCTAACATGCCCATATAATCACCTTGAACACGATCCATGCCTTCGGTAGCACCTTTCACTCCACGAAATATGTTCCCCCCACCAATTACAATACAGATTTCTATGCCTTGCTCGTGGATAGATTTGATTTCTTTGGCGTACTGATGAAGAATTTTCCCATCGATACCATGTCCCTGTTCTCCCAGTAAAGCTTCGCCACTGAGCTTCAAAAGTATGCGTTTGTATGTATTTGCCACGCTATTTGGATTTATAGGATAAAAAAAAAGCTGACTTGAAAATCAAGTCAGCCTAATGTACTGAAATTTTAATTAAGCGTCTTCGCCTAATTGAATTCGATGGAAGGATACAACAAGAGGTGCGTTGTTATCCTCTAAGTATTTTTTAACAGACAAGCTGTTGTCCTTCACAAATTTTTGATTCAGAAGAACTCGCTCCTCATAAAACCGGCGTAGTTTTCCTACTGCAGCTTTTTCCGCTATTTCTTCTGGTTTACCTTCATTGATAAGAAGTTCTTTGGCAATTTCCAATTCTTTCTCTACAACAGAGGCGTCAACTTCAGCTTCAGTAACGGCAATTGGCTTCATAGCTGCTACTTGCATCGCAACATCTTTGCCGATTTCTGGGTCGATAGAAGATCCGTCGAATTCGACAAGTACGCCCAATTGATTACCTGGGTGAATATAACTAACCATAGCGCCATCGGTGGTGGCAAGTATAGTCGTACTGATTTGGATTTTTTCTCCAATTTTACCCGTCATGTCTTGAAGGTGATCGGCTATACTACGGCCGTCAATTTCAATAGCTAATAATGCCTCAACAGACCCTGTGTTATTGTCATAAGCTGCATTTAAAAAGGCATCAGCTTGTGCTTGAAAATCCTCGTTACGAGCTACGAAATCGGTTTCACAGTTGATCTCAATACCCACTGCTTTTTTGGCGTCATCACTAATTCGAGTGAGAATTAACCCTTCTTTGGCTTCACGATCGGCTCGCTTGTCAGCTACCTTTTGGCCTTTTTTTCTAAGAATCTCAACAGCACTGTCAAAATCACCTTCGGCTTCTGCCAAGGCTTTTTTACAGTCCATCATGCCTGCTCCGGTCATGTCTCTTAGCTTCTTTACATCTGCGGCAGAAATGCTCATTTGTATGTCTCCAAGATTGAAAGTTTGGTGATTAAATCGGTGAATTATGCTTTTTCTTCTGAAGCGCTGTCTTCGGTAGTCGCTTCATCTGAGGTATCTTCCTCTGTAGAGGTAGTTGCGTCTTCTGCCTTCTCAGCAGGTGCGTCTTGAGGTTCTAAGGTCTCAAGATTGCTGGTATCTTTTTTCTTGCGGCGAGAACGCAATTTGGTTTTAGGTTCTAGATCCTCGTCAGAATCTTTTTTGGCATCCATGGCTAGTTCTTCCATATATGCTTCTTCTTCATATGCTTCACGTTCAGCAGCTCCTTCGATAATGGCGTCGGCTACCTGAGAGGTTATTAGCTGAATAGTTCGTGCAGAATCGTCATTACACGGTACAATGTAATCAGGAACATCAGGATCACTATTAGTGTCTACCATGGCAATAATAGGAATGTGCAGTTTAATGGCTTCACTTACTGCTAAATGCTCTTTCTGAATGTCTACGACAAAAATAGCACCTGGTAGACGATTCATGTTGGCAATACCACCGAGTGTATTTTCAAGTTTTTCTTGCTCACGAGAAAGCATAAGTCGCTCTTTTTTGGTGAGCTCGTCAAACGTACCATCTGTTTTCATCCGCTCGATTTCTTCCATACGAGAAATACTTTTTCTAACGGTAGCAAAATTGGTTAACATACCGCCTAACCAACGGTGTGTTACATAAGGCATTCCAGCTCTAACCGCTTCGTTACGAATTATTTCGGTCGACTGTTTTTTAGTACCTACAAATAAGATAGTTTTTCCAGCACGTGATAATTTCTGGATTTCGTCGATGGCTTCTTGAAGATAGTTTTGTGTCTTCTTTAAATCGATGATATGGATCCCGTTGCGTTGCATAAAGATGAATTCTTTCATCTTGGGGTTCCATCGACGGGTTAAGTGACCAAAATGGGCACCTGATTGAAGTAGTTCCTGAATGGAGGCTGCTTTAGGCATGATATAATTGTATTAGGTTATTCCTCTGTGTGGATCAACTCTTTAAACCTATTAACAGGGTTGAATTGTTGAATAAACAACTCTTTCTGCTAACACCTAGTTAAAGATCACCACACATGTGTTTTTGTGTGTTGAGCTGAGCTCTCATCGCAAAAATGAACCAGTAAAAAATAGAATTTGTACAGGCTAATTTTTGTTATGTTCTTGTTATCGTTTACTGAATTGGAAACGTTTACGCGCCTTTGGTTGTCCGTACTTCTTACGCTCAACCATACGACTGTCGCGTGTTAGAAGGCCATGCTCTTTGAGACGTGAGTGCATACCTTCTTGTTCTCCATCGATGGCACGTGCAAGTGCATGCTGTATAGCACCAGCCTGTCCTGCCTTTCCACCACCTCGTACGGTAACTTTGATGTCGAATTGTCCATCCATTTCAGTAATGTGCATCGGTGAAAGAGCGATATTACGCATAGCTTTTACCGGTAGATATTGTTCGATGGGTACATTGTTAACGATAAATACACCTGTTCCTGGCTTAATGTATAAGCGGGCAGTAGAGGTTTTTCTTCGTCCTAGATAATTTGCTTGGGCCATGATAGTTTAGAGCTCTACAATTTCAGGATTCTGTGCAGTATGCTGATGAACAGGACCGGCATATACACGTAGATTTTTTAAAATTTTTCTACCCAATTTGTTTTTTGGTAGCATGCCTTTGACAGCCATAGTAACCAATGATGTTGGGTCTTTTGCCATTTTTGCTTCGGCACTTGTAAATCGCTCACCACCTGGATAAAAAGTGTGGTGGAAGTACATCTTGTCCGTCATTTTTTTGCCGGTCAATTTTACTTTTTCAGCATTAATTACAATAACGTTATCACCTGTATCCATATGGGGAGTAAAGGTAGGTTTGTTTTTGCCACGTAAAATTGACGCAACTACACTACTCAGACGTCCTAATGGTTGGTCTTCGGCGTCCACTAAAACCCAGTTCTTATCGATATTACTGGCTTTGGCTGAGTATGTTTTGAAACTTAAAGTATCCACAGTATTTGTGTTTAATTGCTTTTTTGGAAAGACGTAAAAATTACGGGAAAAAAAACTACTTATCAACAAATATAATTATAAAGCTGTATGAAAGATATTTTTCTTAGTAAGCATTAGATAATTAAATGGAATCAGCAACATAATTTATCAATTAATGGCCTATTACATTAGTATACTCAGTCTTTACTTATCAAACAGTCGAGTTTTTTTTTACCAAAGAAAGTTTGCATGGTCAGTTTTCGAAGTCAACGTCTTATAAAATCGTGTTTATTGCCGATTCTAAGTGCAATGGCATTATGTTCATTTAGCTCGTTTGGGAACGGGATGGTAGTAGCTCAAAGCTTGGCGTCTGAGCAACCGCATGACACAGCGCACATACTTAGTAATGTTGCAGTCCAAACTCATAGTGTACAACAGAATCTACCTTTCGAGCTTAGCCCCGAGCAAGGTTTTTACACTGATTCGGTCGAATTGAGATTGCTAAATAAGCAGCCAGGGTGGGATTATTATTTTAATGTGCAGGGGAAAAAACCAGTTGATTGGGCGTTCCCTGATGAGGGGATAACGCTTAAAGCTTCGAACGCTATACGGATAATGGCCATTCAACCAGAAACACAGGATACGGTCGAAGGATTTTATACGTACTTATTGAATCAGCAAAATGATTTGCCTGTCTTATCACTCGTTTTTGAACCTGGTGATTTTTTTTCGGGGGACCGAGGTATTTATGTCAAAGGCTCAAACGGAATACCAGGTTATTGTAGAAGTACTCCTCATAATTGGAATCAAGATTGGGAGCGCCCCATACAGATGACCCTTTTTGAGCAAGATGGGAGCGCATCGGCAGTTCCTGCATTCTCGGTGCCCGCAGGGGTGAAGATTGGGGGTGGGTGTACTCGTCTGTACAATTAGAAATCATTGGATATTTACTTTCGATCGGACTATGGACTCTCGCGACTGAACTATCCACTATTCCCAGATAAGTCAATTACCGAGTTTAATCGCCTATCTCTTCGAAACGGTGGGCAAGACTGGTACCGCGCTATGATTCGAAATGCTTTTTCTCAAGAACTAGTGCGCGGGAGAATGGACCTAGGATATCAATCCTACAAGCATGTGGCTGTTTATTTTAATGGGCAGTACTGGGGGATTCATATGCTTCGAGAAAAGCAAAACGAAGATTTTATAGAATCTAATTATGGGGTAAATGCCGATAGTGTTGATATACTCTCGGGTAATGCATCAGTGGGTGAGGGTTCTTCGGCGCATTACGAACAGATGCTGGAATATGTGAGTGAGAATGGGTTAGAAGATTCGGTGCATTATGCATGGCTACAAGAACGTATGGATGTAGAATAATATATGGACTACCTCATTGCCGAAATTTTCTTAGCGAATGGGGACTGGCCGGCCAATAATATAAAGTATTGGAGGGCGCAGTCGGATACGGGCAAGTGGCGTTGGATTTTGTATGATGCAGATATGACCATGGATAGCCACTCTCGTGGCCGTTTAGAAACTAATATGTTTGAAAAACTGCATATGCTCACTGAAACCAATTATGAGCACCCCACTTGGTCCACACTACTATTCCGAAAATTATTAGAGAACGCTGCCTTTAGAGCTTCATTTTTACAGCGTTATAGCGTGCATTTACACCTTAGTTTTAATCCAGGCAGGTCACTGGCTTTAATGTATAGTATGGCCGGGTTAATAGCGGATGAAGTGCCGGATCATATGCGACGTTGGTCCAAAACCATGCGCTTAGGTAATGATATGAATTGGGAAAAACATCTCGATGTTATGCGCAATTTTTTGAGCCAACGACCCGACAAAGAAAGGGAACACATAAAGAGTTTTTTCGGAACGGGACCTTTACACAGCCTTATTACAAGGGTAAACCGTGCAAAATCAGGAGTTATTCGGGTCGAAGGGGTTCGCAGTGACACTACTGATTATGTGCTATTATATAGAGGTATACCTGCCCAACTTCGAGCTGTACCAGCTGCGGGATACCGGTTTGTACGTTGGGAGGGTGTTAGTCAAACCAACAGCGCTGACATTCAAGTTACACTTGACAAAAATAGTGAGTTCAGGCCATATTCGAGCCTATTACATCCACACAAACCAGTGAGGTGGTCATTAACGAGATTCATTATAATCCTGCATCTACCCAGGATTCTGATGACTGGGTCGAATTACACAATCCTAATGACTATGCGGTGGATATGAGTTTTTGGTTTTTCTCAGATTCAGACGATGCGCATCGGTACTACTTTGCTCCAGGAAGTATGTTGGCAGAAGGTCCAATTGGATTTGGATTTGCTGGTTCTGGGGAGTTACTGCGACTATTCAATGCACAGGGACAGTTAGTAGATTCAGTCCGATATGACGATCAGTCTCCTTGGCCAACTGCTGCAGATGGGCAAGGAGCTAGTTTAGCCCTTGTAAATCCTTTATTAGATAATGCCCAGGCTCGATTTTGGAGTGCTTCTGCAAATGGAGGAACTCCAGGGGGTCCTAATCTGGACGTACTAGTGGCCAATGAATTGAACGAGAATCCCCTATATAATACAGACCAACCATACCAGACTCAGCTTGGCAACAATTACCCGAACCCATTTAATCCTACCACAACAATTCCCTTTAGTTTGGAAAAGGCTTCCAAGGTGAGACTAACCGTCTATGATATGCTAGGACGTTCCGTGCAGGTAATAATTGATGAATATCGTTCAGAAGGGACACATGAAGTCCGTTTCAGTGCCGGTCTGAATGGGCTATCGAGTGGTTTGTATATGTATAGTTTAGAGTTTGATGGTGAGCGAATAACAAAAACAATGCTACTGTTAAAATAAACCGCACGAAAAGGTAGGTTGGACTTCCCCAAATAGGGAAAAAATTCGTACCTTTCATTTCTGTAAAGGGTTAGCATGGGCCTAAAAATAGGCGGATGCTAGACTCTAAACAATTGTACCTAAACACATCCAACACATTCACAAATAGACTCACAAATGAGCGATTTTAAGAACACAAGAGTAGCATTTGAAACAGGAAATGGCACAGCACATATGTTTAGTCTGTCCAAACTAAAAGAGATGGGCTATGAAGGAGTTGATAGGCTGCCATTTTCAATAAAAATATTATTGGAAGCGGTACTGCGTGAGTATGATGATTATCTAGTCACAGCAAAAGACATTGAAACACTGGCCAATTATGCGCCGGAAAACCCACAGGGAGAAATACCATTTAAGCCTTCCAGAGTAGTGCTTCAAGACTTCACAGGGGTTCCTGCAGTAGTTGATTTAGCCGCACTTCGATCCGCCATGAAGCGTATGGGTGGAAACCCTGAGGCCATAAACCCCCAAGTCCCTGTTGATTTAGTTATTGATCACTCGGTTCAGGTAGATATGTTTGGGCAAGAATTTGCGTTCATGCACAATGTCGAAAAAGAAATGGAGCGCAACCGAGAGCGTTATGAGTTTTTAAAATGGGGTCAACTGGCTTTCGATAATTTTCGAGTGGTACCTCCAGGACGAGGAATTGTACACCAAGTGAACCTGGAATATTTAGCGAGAGGAATATTTACAAGAACAGAAGAAGATGGGTCCATTACTGCCTATCCAGATACCTTGGTAGGAACCGATTCACATACTACAATGATTAACGGTCTTGGAATTTTAGGATGGGGCGTTGGAGGTATAGAGGCGGAAGCAGCTATGCTAGGACAACCCATTAGCATGTTAGTTCCTGAGGTAGTAGGGATGAAATTAACAGGGAAGCTTAGAGAGGGCGTCACGGCAACTGATTTAACGCTCACTGTTACCCAGATGCTTCGTAAGCATGGTGTAGTAGGAAAATTTGTCGAGTTTTATGGTGAAGGAATTAGCAATATGAGTTTGCCTGACCGGGCGACTATAGCCAATATGGCACCGGAATATGGAGCTACCATGGGATTCTTCCCTATTGATCATGAATCCTTACGGTATATGCGGCGCACTGGACGATCAGAGGAACTGGTGCAACTTGTTGAGCACTATACCAAAGCCCAGGGTTTATTCCGTACCGATGATACATTAGATCCTCATTTTACCAGCACGCTTGAGTTGGACTTAAGTACGGTTGAAACCTCGCTTGCAGGCCCAAAATTACCACATGACCGAATAACATTAGGTAATATGAAGCGTACTTTTGAGGCAGCCTTAACGAGCGATAATCCCACGATGGGCTTTGCTTTAGCTCAAAATCAGTTAGCCAACAAAGCGATGTACCGCAATGGCCAAGATATTGAAATGAAACATGGTGATGTAGTGATTGCTGCGATAACTAGTTGTACAAACACCTCCAACCCAAGTGTTATGTTGGGAGCAGGTATTGTCGCCAAGAAAGCAGTTGAACGAGGCTTGAAAGTACCAGCATATGTCAAAACCTCATTGGCACCTGGCTCTCGAGTCGTGACAGAATATTTGAATGAAGCTGGACTAACTGGATACTTGGACACCTTAGGCTTTAATCTAGTAGGCTACGGTTGTACTACCTGTATTGGGAATTCAGGGCCACTTCCTGCCCCCGTAGAAAAGGCAGTCAAGGAAGGGGATTTGATTGTAGCAGGAGTGTTATCTGGAAACCGAAACTTCGAAGGGCGTATTCATCCGTATGTGAAGGCTAATTTCTTAGCTTCGCCCCCCTTAGTGGTGGCTTATGCATTAGCAGGAACCGTTGATATAGACCTAGCAACACAGCCCCTTGGTAAGGACAAAAATGGAAATGAGGTATATCTAAAAGAACTATGGCCAACCACAGATGAAATTGCAGCTGAGCTTGATAATGCCATACGACCAGATTTGTTCAATAAAATGTATGAGGATGTATTTGAATCACCAACTTGGGAAGAAATCCCAGTGAGTGGCGGGGAACTCTTTGACTGGAAGGATTCATCTACCTACATACAAGAACCGCCTTTCTTCATGAATATGTCTGAAGAATATCACCCCATTCAGCCAATAAAGGGAGCTCGTGCGTTGGTTAAAGTAGGTGATTCAATTACCACTGATCATATTTCTCCAGCCGGGAATATTAAAGAAGATGCACCTGCAGGTTTGTTTTTAAAGCAAAACGGGGTACAAAGTGCTGATTTTAATTCATACGGATCGCGTAGAGGGAATGATCGAATCATGACCCGAGGTACATTTGCCAATGTTAGGTTCAAAAATCAACTAGCACCAGGAACTGAAGGTGGGTTTACTACCTATTTCCCTGAAAATGAAGTGACCAGTATTTTTGAAGCTTCTGTAAAATATAAAGCTTCAAATACCCCGCTTGTGGCCTTGGCCGGTAAGCAGTATGGAACGGGATCATCTCGTGATTGGGCTGCAAAAGGTACCAACCTGTTAGGTGTTAAAGTTGTTATAGCAGAGTCCTATGAGCGTATTCACCGTTCTAATCTAGTGCAAATGGGAGTACTTCCTCTTCAATATAAAGAGGGAGTAACCGCCGATAGTTTAGGGCTGGATGGTACCGAGCATTTCGATGTTGCAGTGGATGATTCAGTACAAGCACGACAAGAAATTCAGGTTGTTGCCACCAAAACGGATGGAACGGTTATTGAATTTACCACCGACTGCCGCATAGATACTCCAGTTGAAGTAGATTACTACCGAAATGGGGGTATTTTACACACGGTACTGTTGGATTACGTTCAAAAAAACCAAGCTAACTAAAGAAAGCAGACCTCCCAAAGCGTCAATAACCTAAGTTGGCTTTAGGACTATTTGGTTGGCAAATTGCTCATTGTGAACCGTTCGGCTAGTTTTCTCGAACTGACAGGTATGTATAGTAGAATTTGGATGAAAAGCTGTTTAAGCCATTGAAGCTTGGATTTTCGTCCCATTCTCATGTTCCAGTGAGCACGTCGAGCTACCTCAGTTACAACCGCATCGAAATTAGTCGAATACGAAGTGAGCGGTATTGGATTTTCCGAGGGCTTATACAGTACACCTTTGCCATAGAGTATCTTGACATCTTTGGCCAATTGCCATGCGCCCAACCATCCTAAATTCATTCCTTGTCCGCCTATAGGACTAACAACATGGGCGGCATCGCCCACTAGGAATAACCGATTTTTCTGTCTCAAGGCTGCTCTGTGGTGTTGTACACCAAAGCTACTAATCATTGAGCAAGAATCTGCATTGGGTCTTTCTCCAACCCGTTCATAAATGGCGTCACTAAGCCACTTCGGTTGTGGCTTTGATTGATAGTGTTCGGTCTTAATTACCCATCGTCTTTTTTGATCGGCGATGGGAAAGGATTCCACCAATCCCTCCGAAGTGATGTAAACAAAAGGGGGAGATGGAGGGTATTCTGGGTCTGGGAAGTCTCCCATTGCGTAAGAATCGGGATATGGACTTCCCTTATAAGGTATACCCGCCATACTTCGAAGGGTGCTATTTTTCCCATCGCAAGCAATCAGAATGGGGGTTCTATGTTCTTGTGTCTCGGTAAGTTGATTCTCCGTTGAATGCGGGACTTTATGTGAATAAACAACTAAATGGTCCCCATTATCCCGGTAACTAGTAACCTCGTACCCATATTTAATATTATTTGGTGAAAGCTCCGTAAAGGCACTTTTTAGTATAGCTTCGGTTTCATTTTGAGGGTGAATTAAAATGTACGGGTGCTTTTGCCCAGACTGTCGAGTCGTCGAAAAATTAATCTCTCCAAGTCTTTTTCTTCCATTATGGGCAATCCCTTTGTCCACTCGAATGCCTTTTTTTAAAAACTCACTCAAAAGTCCCAATTCTTCCAGCATAACTAAACATGGTGGGTGGATACCTAGCGAACGCGTATCGGAAATGGCCTCACTTCTTTTTTCGAGAATGACACATTCAATTCCTTTTAGATACAGAGATAACGCCTGAAATAAGCCCACTGGGCCTGCCCCAACGACTATAATCGGTGCTTTATTTCCTGCCACTTCAGACTTAGACACGGCCACGTTCTCCCTCATATAGTAACAACAGACGAAAAGGAAATAACCTTTTAACCTTCCAACCCTCCGAGCAAAAAGTATCTAGTTCGTTCTCTCGAAAACTTTTCTTCAAACTAGTACGTCCGTCCTGGTAAATAAATGAGGATCTAAATCGTAATGGAAATAGGCATAGACTAAAGAGAGTGTAAGCTAAACTACTGCGTTCTATATCATTACAAATAACTTTCGTACCCAGTTCAGCACATTCGGTCAAAAATGGGGTGATTTGTGTTGAGGGTATATGGTGAAGGACATGGTTATTCATGACTAAGTCTACTTTATGCCCACGATGTGCCAACTCAGTGGTAGATATGCACTCAAAAAATAAGCCGGTGAGCTTTTTTTTGTTCACTCGCGCCGTTTCAGGTTGTACAGACCGGTTGGCTTTGGCCCACTCTATAGCTCGGTTGTCAATATCTATGCCGGTAATATGTGCGCTAATCCCATCCTTTTTAAGCCATTGAAATAAGAAAAAGGCGATATCGCCACCTCCACATCCTACATCAAGCACTTGAAATATTTTCCCTTGTTTCTGTATTTCTTTTGCATGAGGGCGAATATACTTGGCATACACTCTATTCCATTGTGATACCCATCTATTCAAGGTATAAAAATCGGCATAGGTCTGTTCGAGTTGCTCACTATCGGCGTTAGCAGCATCCATTTTTTCGATGAGATGGGCTTGTCGTTGGCTCAAATGAGTAAACATAGATTTTCTAGCTGTGTTCGATACGACGTAATAATGCAGTCTCTATACTTAAACCTGGGCCGAAAGCCATAGCTAATGCAGTATCGTGACCATCTCGAATATGGGCCTGAGAGGGAGGGCGCTTGAGAAGATCATCCAAGACAAATAGTATCGTAGCGCTACTCATGTTACCATGATTTTTAAGTACCGTTCTAGATGCGTCCAAGGCTTGGTCGTTGAGCTCAAAACTCTGTTCTACTTTGTCTAAAATAGCTCGTCCTCCAGGATGTATGGCCCAATAGCCGATATCTTTTATTCCTAATCCAAAACGTGCAAAAAGGGGGTCAGTAATCGAATTCAAATTATTCTTAATTATATCTGGTACATAAGAGGACAAGGTCATGTCAAAGCCTGTATCGCCTATAGTCCAAGCCATATCTCGCTCTCCTTCATATGCTAAATCATTGGCAAAAGCTTCTATTCGAAAAGCAGAGGAACTTGGTTTCTTTGCCGAGACTAGGGCGCCTGCAGACCCATCCGAGAAAACGGAACCAGCTATTAAGGTGTCGGGGTCGGTTTTAGGATTAAAGTGCAAGGAGCAAAGTTCAGTAGCAACAATGAGTACCACGGCCTTAGGATCTTGATCACAAAAAGCCTGTGCCATACGAAGGGCTGGAAAAGCGGCATAACATCCCATAAAGCCTATGTGATAGCGCTCAACACTTGAAGCTAAACCTAGCTCTTTAACGATTTCGTAATCAGGACCAGGAGCAAAAAACCCCGTACAGGAAACCGTTATAACATGACTGATTGCCGGAAGGCCAGATTTTTTATGCTTCTCAATTAATGCGCTAGCAGTTTCTAAAAAAAGCTTCTTTGCAGCTGACTCATATTTTTTATTTCGCTCACCGGTGCTGGGTATGTGTGTTGGATCAAAAGAGCGATGGAAAAAGCTGTTAGGGTCTTCAGAGAAATAGTCTTCCAACACGGTATACCGATGTTCTATTCCTGATTGAGTATAAATCCTATGCAGTATTGCTTGAGTTTTTCGGTCATCCTGATGCAAATTCTTTAGTCGATCTAACAGTTCGCGTTGATTACCCCGAGTCGCAGGGACGGATGTTTCTATATAGTGAATGTAACTAGGCATAGTACTACTACAATAAAGCTTAGCTATTGGTTCGGCTTCTTTGTTAGTTTTTATTTCGCGTTAAAAGATGGAACCGTATGTTGTGTAACACTGCAGCGGTACTTAAGCCTGCAATAAGTCCTATCCATAATCCTTGAGGACCGTATCCTGCATTAAAACTCAGATAATAACCCACTGAAAAACCAATAAACCAGTAGGAAATCAAGTTGAATATCATAGGCATACGGGTATCTTTTAACCCTCGAAGGGCTCCAAAAGCACCCACTTGTAAACCATCGGAGAGTTGAAAAACGGCCGCAAAAAAGACCAAACTCACCGCTAGGTTAACGACTTCTACATCATGAGTGTACACACTTACGATGGCTTCTGGAAAAATGAAGAGTATTGCAGCTGTAATACTAGTAACTCCAGTACAAACAGCGGTTCCAGTAAACCCCCTAAAGCGTGCCTCTTGTAAAAGTCCTTTACCCATAGAAACACCAACTCGCTGAGAAATGGCAAGAGATAATCCTAATGGAATCATGAATACGGTAGCAGCAATATTGATGGCAACCTGGTGGGCAGCAGAAGCCTGAACACTTAGGGTACCCATAAGAACGCTGACAGCAGCAAATAAAAGTACTTCCATTGTAGTACTCATGGCATTTGGTATACCAATTTTTAACAATTCAGCAATGCGACCCCAATCGGGTCCTTTGGTTCGGGCAAAAATATTAAAACGACGGTAGGTTTTAAACTTTGCAGTAAACATTAACATGGCAAGTCCACCGGACCATTGCACGAGCGATGTGGCGTATCCTGTCCCTTCAGCACCCAATTGAGGAAGTCCGAAGGCGCCATACATTAATAGGTAGTCCGCTGGAATATTGACAAGAAGCATGCCTAAAGCCACCAACATAGCTGGCCTCGTATAAGCTAATCCTTCACTGAAATAACGAAAGCCAGAAAACAAGAAATAGGCGGGGATTCCCCAGGAAGCGGCCAACATGTAGTCAGTTGCTAGGGGGATAATTTCTGGGTCTACCCCTACAACGGGCATTAACAGAGGAAGCCAACGAACAAGAAAAAAAGAAGGTATGGCAATCAATGCCACTAACCATAACATCTGTCGGGCACTTTTCCCTATTTCATCGAATCGTTTAGCCCCTAGATGATGTGAAACTACTGGATTTATAGCTACAAGTGTTCCGATTCCAAACATGAGTACCGGCAGGTAAAGAGCATTCCCTACTGCTACACCAGCTAGGTCCGCGGCGCTAAGTTGACCGGCCATAATAGTATCGGTAACATTTAAACCCATACCGAGTAGTTGAGTTCCTACAACAGGCCCACCAATTTTGCCAAGCGCACCCGCTTCTTTTTGTACCGAACTAATTGTAAAGGACATGGGTAATATGCTTAAAAAGCGGAGATTAGGTTGGGGATTTCACTCGGGTCTTTCTGATAAAGCACACCAGCGATAGCGCTGGCAGCTAATTCCCCAATAGCTGTTCGTGTTTCGTGTGTAGCACTTGCAATATGGGGAAGAAGTGTGCAATTAGGTGCGGTGAGTAAATCGGGATGAACGGTTGGCTCACATTCATACACATCTATACCTGCCCCGCCAATCTGTCCCTGATGCAGTGCTTGTGCTAACGCCTGTTCATCTATGACAGGTCCTCTGGAAATATTTAAAAGAATGGAATGTTCTTGCATTAAGCTAAGGCGTTGGGCGTCGATGAGATGATGAGTACTTTCGTGAAGGGGGCAATGCAGACTAACGACGTCCGATCTACTTAGTAGAGTATCTAGATCTTCTACATAACTTGCTTTAAGAGTCTGTTCAATGGAGGGAGCAAGCTTGGTGCGGTTATGATAGTAAATCTCCATCCCGAATGCCTGCGCTCTTTTTGCAAAAGATTGACCTATGCGCCCCATTCCTACAATGCCAAGTTTTTTTCCCGAGAGTTCCATACCTAAAAATCCCAATGGTTCCCATTGGGTAAAAAGCCCGTCCCTAAGGTATTGCTCGGCTTTGTTAAATCGACGGGTGGTCGCCAATAATAGACCCATTGTAAAATCGGCACAAGATTCAGTCAATACATCCGGTGTATTCGCTACCTGTATATTACAGCGGTGGGCGGCTTGGACATCAATATTGTTGTAGCCTACAGCAAAATTTGCCACAATTTTTAACTGATGCGCTGCTTCCATTACCCTAGAGGTAACCGGGGTAGATAGCATGCATAACAAGGCATCATAATGTCCGATTACTTCGAGCAATGATTCCTCGGTCAGAAATTGTCCCTGTTCTCCCACAGTAACTTCACCCACTGTCTGGAGAAAATGTATATTTGACGCCGGGATAGGTTCCGTAACTAAAATTCGGAATCCCATTCTGTTACCCTTCGGATTTGATATAGGTTGCTTTAGCGTCGTTCCACATAAGTTCTAAATTATAGAAACTTCTTTTTTCCTCTGTCATAATGTGAACCACTGTGTGGATAAAATCTAGGATAATCCAAGATCGAGCTTGTAGGCCTTCTTTTTTCCATGCCTTATCGCCTGTTTTTTCTTGTACTTCAGCCTCTACAGCGTCAGCGATAGCTTTAACTTGGGTATCAGAATTACCTGTGCAAATCACAAAGAAATCCGCTAGGGTAGTTTGAGCCGATATATCCAACACCGTAATATCTTTGGCTTTTTTACTTTCCATACCCTCAATAATGTGGGTTACTAGGGTGTTGGAATCTGGAGTTGCCTCGATAAATTGGTTATTAGCGGGTTTTTCTATTTTTGTCATAGTTAATCTGTGTTCAGCGATTCGTAATCTTGGCCAATTACAACGGTAACGTCTAGAAAGAAATCTGGAGATTCCTCTTGAATTACATGGAGGGGATCTACACCTAAAGCATCAGCCACGCGATAGGCATTTGCCATGACTCCACTACGGGAAATAATCATGGTATTTTTTACGTCAAAATGGTCAAAATTACCGGTTTCAACGACGTCGAATCCATTTTTTCTAAGTACCGAGGTATAGGCATTAGCAATACCAGATACTCCACAACCATTAAGCACTTCAATTTGTATGATATCACTGATAAGTTGAGCACTTTGCTCTGCCCTCTCATTTTGGATTCTTGGAAACAGTACTCTGGTGAATACGGCTAGTAACAAAATGACTAGCAGAAGACTCAAAAAGCCAATAGCCGCATGCAAGTAAAGAGTATTAGAAGAGGATTCTCTGGGCGTCTGGCTCATGTAATTTTTCTAGTACCACATTCCGTACGACCGATACGGGTTAAATCTAGAATAGGGGTTGTATCCCATTGTATTAGGTAACTGTTGATACTGTACCCTCAAAAAAGCCTTATCGGAAATCTGGTAATTTAGTTCCGCATTTCGGATCATCACTTGTGGGCTGAAACCTTGTTGAATTCCGTTGGCATTCGAACTAAATCCAGGGGTGTTACCGCCAAATGGTGAGTGTAAGAAAGATACATCCACTCTACCTTGTAGCTTAGGACTAAACGCAAATTGAAGAGTATTTGTATAAGCATTGATATTTTGAACTCCTCCGCCATACGCCGCAAAACTCATTTCATACGAGTGAGACATTTGTACATTAATTTTTTGGAAAAATTGATTCAAGTTGTGCTGGACAGTTGGGGTAGTGCGATTGATAATCGGTCCTGAATAATCGTATGGGGTGGGTAAATTTTTGCGCAGTTGTGCTTGAGTATCCAAAGATATTCCAAGAATGATAACTAGTGCTAGTGAAAAAGTAAGTGGTTTCATAATAATGCTAATTGGTCTTTTAACAGCATACCCCGAACGAATGTAATTCTATCCTTATTATAATGAATAGTCTCTAAATAATAAACCTAAACTATGGTTATTTGAAATTGCTTCTAGGCCTCAAAAATAGTATCTTTTCTCTCTTTTGAATGATGAAATAGTGCCTTATTTGTATTCCCTATTCCAGCAGCTTAAAAAGGAAAGGCATTGAACAATATTAAGGCTCAAGAAATTAAGGCTCAAGAAGTAAAAATCAAGGAATGAAACTTACCGATTTTAGATACGAAATAGAAGGTTTAAATATCCCAGACGCACCACTTAAAGAAAGAGATAGCGCAAAATTAATGGTTCTTAACAGGGCCGAACAAACCATTGAACACCGAAGTTTTTCAGATATACATGAATATTTGAATGAAGGCGATGTATTAGTGTACAATAACACAAAAGTATTTCCTGCTCGCTTGAATGGAAAGAAAGAAAAAACGGAAGCTGACATAGAGGTTTTTCTGCTAAGAGAGCTACAGCCAGAGAATATGTTGTGGGATGTGCTCGTAGAGCCTGCTCGTAAAATCAGAATTGGAAACAAGTTATACTTTGGAGAAGGGGAAGATGAATTGATGGCCGAAGTGGTGGATAACACCACTTCCCGGGGGAGAACGATTCGGTTTCTTTTTGATGGACCCAATCACGAATTGTACGAACGATTGGATTCCTTGGGTAAAATGCCTTTGCCACCATACATCGAGCGTGAGCCAGTAGACGAAGATAAAGAGCGATATCAGACGGTATTCGCATCCGAGCGTGGCGCAGTAGCCGCTCCTACGGCGGGTATGCACTTTACCGAGGATCTATTAGAGAAAATAAAAGCCAAAGGAGTACATGTACTGCCTATTACACTTCACATTGGTTGGGGTACATTTCGAAATGTCGAGGTGGAAGATCTAACAAAGCACCGCATGGATTCCGAAAACTATTTTATTTCACAGGATACATCTGACCAAATAAACGTGGCTCTTAAAAGTAAAAAACACAAAGTAATTGCCATGGGAACTAGTGTAGTTCGTGCGATTGAAACGAGTGTTATGGCCAGTGGAATGAGTAAGCAGGGTACGGGTTGGACCGATAAATTCATTTATCCTCATTATCAGTTCAAGATAACTGAATCTCTTATTACCAATTTCCATCGTCCAGAATCTACCCTACTAATGTTGGGTGCCGCTTTTGCAGGCTATGATTTGCTTATGAAAGCTTATGAAGAAGCTAAAGAAAATAACTATCGGTTGTTTTCCTTCGGCGATGCCATGATGGTCATTTAACCAGGTAGGTGTATGATTAAACTAGCCGTTATATTACCAGCTGCCGGAACAGGTAGTCGCATGAGAACGGAAACTCCAAAGCCTTATCTTCGGCTTAAGGGGGCGACTATTCTGGAGCATACCATTCGTAATTTTTTACGGGTAGACGGCTTAGTTCAAATTGTTATTGCCACCTCCAATCAATGGATGTCCCAAGCACAAAGCATTGCTTCATCTTTTAAAAGTGACACGATAACAGTAGATGTGGTTGAAGGCGGATCAGAACGGCAATTTTCTATACACCACGCGCTTCAGTCACTCGATGATCATGTGAATATGGTAGCCGTGCATGATGCAGTCAGGCCCTTTATCACAACTTCTTTAGTAGAATTGTGCTGCACCGAAGCCAGGGATCATGGCGGCGCCATTGTTGCTGTTCCTGCAAAAGACACCATCAAACGGGTCGATGCAAAAGGCTTCATACAAGAAACCCCAAAGCGAAGCACAATTTGGCAGGCGCAGACGCCCCAAATCTTTCAGAGGCCATTACTTGAGAGGGCATATAAGAAGGCCATCGCTGAGGACTATTTCGGAACAGATGATGCATCCTTGGTGGAACGGATAGGCGGGAAGGTTAAAGTCATTGCAGGTGATAGAAGAAACTTAAAAATCACCTTCCCTATAGACCTAAGGGTAGCTGAGATGATTTTAGAAGAAGGATCCTTTGACGTACCAAAATAGCTATGGATATTCGAGTTGGCTTTGGCTATGATGTGCATAAATGGTCGGACGATCGTCCGCTGATATTAGGAGGAGTTACAATTCCTCATGCAATGGGCTTATATGGTCATTCTGACGCAGATGTGCTATTGCATGCTATAACCGACGCCTTACTTGGGGCCCTAGCTTTAGGAGATATTGGTACTCATTTCCCAGACACGGATCCGGCCTACAAGGGTGCTGACAGTGCGCTATTGTTGGCCAAGGCGTATGAGTTGGTTGGTGAAGGTGGTTTTAGCTTAGGGAATATAGACGCTACTATAGTAATGGAGCGCCCAAAATTGTTGCCTTTTATCCCTGCTATGCGAGAGCGAATCGCTGTTATTCTTGCAGTGGAATTAGATCAGGTTTCGATCAAAGCAACAACCTCTGAACGAATGGGTTTTATTGGCCGAGAAGAAGGCGCAGCAGTCATGGCCACCGTGTTAATAAATAAGAACAGTTAATTCCCCAATCGGTATGGTGAATTACCACTGTTCATCAATAAATGCTTCCATAAAATGGCAGATGTAATCAATACCCTAGTCGATTTTATTGGCCAAGTATCCCCTATTCTTATATACCTGCTTTTATTTTTCATAGCCTACATGGAAAATATTGTTCCCCCCGTACCCGGTGATGTTATCGTAGCATTTGGGGGATATTTAATCTCTATAGGAAGCATAAATGGCTTAGGTCTTTGGTTAGGGACCGTTATAACCTCGGTCTTGGGCTTTATGACGATGTATCAAATGGGGAGTTACTTAGGTGGGCCGCTGTTAGCATCAACCAGTGGAGCAATTCAACAAGAAAATAATCTCGAAAATGATTCTTCAGAAGGGTTCCTGCGTTCTGCAAGGAAAGCACTAGCGAAACTAATTTTGAGATTCGCGAATCCGTCCTACTTGCGCAAGGGTAAGGAATGGATGCGTAGTTATGGGCAATGGGTGGTGGTAAGCAACCGGTTTCTTGCAGGCACACGCTCGGTTATAGCGCTGACTGCAGGGGCAAGTAAGCTGCCTATCTGGCCGACGGTACTCAGTTCAAGCGTTAGTTCTATGTTATGGAATGGAGTCCTTATATATGGTGGGTGGTGGTTGGGTGATAATTGGCGACGGGTGGGTATTTATTTGGAAGCATATAGTCAGCTTATTTTGGTATTATTGGCCTTCTTAGCGCTGTTAGGCTTTATTTATGTACGACGAAAAAAGCAAGGGTAACTAAGCGGTAGTCTGTGGGCTCATTTTTTAAACTAGCATAGGATTTCCTCTTCGGGTTGATAGATACCATCATTGGTAAAAAAGATAAAATTTTAATGTTTTAGTGTTGACAATTCCAACGGTTTGCGGTATTTTTCACGTCTTTCGAAAAAAGCCAGTGTAGCTCAGTTGGTAGAGCAACGGTTTTGTAAACCGTCGGTCATCGGTTCGAATCCGGTCACTGGCTCGTTCATTGAAAATATTGACGTACAGTAATTTACGCGGAAATGCTTCGGCAATTCGCGCAGGATTACACCAATGGGGAGATACCAAAGCGGCCAACTGGGGCAGACTGTAAATCTGTTGTCTTACGACTTCGCAGGTTCGAATCCTGCTCTCCCCACACGCACCCTAGCGGGCGTAACTCAATTGGTAGAGTGTCAGCCTTCCAAGCTGAATGTTGCCGGTTCGAACCCGGTCGCCCGCTCCATCGGCCGATATAGCTCAGGGGTAGAGCACTTCCATGGTAAGGAAGGGGTCGTCGGTTCAATTCCGACTATCGGCTCATGTAAATAGATTTATAAATCGTTCAATTAATACTGATATAAAATGGCAAAAGAGACCTTTCAGCGAACCAAACCCCACGTAAACGTGGGAACGATCGGACACGTAGATCACGGAAAGACTACGTTAACGGCGGCAATTACCACGGTAATGGCGAAGACCTACGGTGGCGTTGCTCAAGCTTTTGATCAGATCGATAATGCACCCGAAGAGCGAGAGCGTGGTATTACCATTGCGACGGCTCACGTGGAATACGAATCGGCCGAGCGTCACTACGCACACGTAGATTGTCCAGGTCACGCCGATTATGTAAAGAATATGGTAACCGGAGCAGCCCAGATGGATGGTGCTATACTCGTGGTTGCAGCGACCGATGGTCCTATGCCTCAGACTCGTGAGCACATACTACTAGCCCGTCAGGTTGGCGTGCCTCAAGTAGTGGTATTCATGAACAAGGTTGACTTAGTAGACGATGAAGAATTACTAGAGCTTGTTGAGCTTGAAGTGCGCGAGTTGTTATCCAGCTATGAGTTTGATGGAGACAATATCCCTGTGGTTCAAGGTTCGGCCCTAGGAGCGTTGAATGGCGAAGCTCAGTGGGAAGAGAAAGTGATTGAGCTTATGCAAGCGGTTGACCAGACCATACCAACGCCTGAGCGTGATGTAGACAAGCCGTTTTTGATGCCAGTAGAGGATGTGTTCTCTATTACAGGTCGAGGTACGGTAGCTACGGGTCGAATTGAGCGTGGTATCCTTAAGCTCAACGACGAGATTGAAATTGTAGGGATTGTAGAAGATCCGATGAAGAGCGTGGTAACCGGTATTGAGATGTTCCGTCGTTTGTTAGACCAAGGTCAGGCGGGAGACAACGCGGGGATACTACTTCGTGGTATAGATAAAGAGCAGATTCAGCGTGGAATGGTTCTTTGTAAGCCAGGCTCGATTAACCCACACAAGAAGTTTGAGTGTGAGGTGTACGTATTAAGTAAAGATGAGGGTGGTCGTCATACGCCATTCTTTAAGGGATACCGTCCACAGTTCTATTTCCGTACAACGGATGTAACGGGAGCTTGTGAGCTTCCCTCAGGAGTGGAGATGGTAATGCCAGGCGACAACGTGAAGTTGAGCGTAGAGCTAATTCAACCAGTGGCCATGGAAGATGGATTGCGTTTCGCAATTCGCGAAGGTGGTCGTACAGTTGGTGCCGGCGTTGTAACTAAAATTCTAGATTAAGGAGTTCTGATCCGTGGCAACACAACAAAAAATCAGAATTAAGCTAAAGTCTTACGATCATAATTTGATTGATAAGTCAGCTGAAAAAATTATTCAAACAGTGAAGTCAACGGGAGCTGTTGTATCAGGTCCTATCCCACTTCCTACTCGTAAGAACATTATTACCGTAAACAAATCAGTTTTCGTTGATAAAAAATCTCGCGAGCAGTTTGAGTACCGTTCACACAAACGTCTAATTGATATCCTTTCAACAGGATCTCAAACCGTTGATGCTCTAATGAAATTAGAGCTTCCATCTGGTGTAGACGTAGAAATTAAAGTATAAACTAAGATTCAGAACCAATGCGTGGTTTGATAGGAAAAAAAGTTGGGATGACAAGCGTCTTCGATGAAATCGGGAGAAGTATCCCGGTTACTGTCATTGAAGTTCCAGCCTCTGTTATTACCCAAATCAAAACGGTAGAGACGGATGGTTATAATGCTATCCAACTCGCAAATTTTGATAGAAAAAACAAAAATGTGTCTAAATCTGTACGTGGTCACCTTGCAAAAGCTGATACGGAACAGGGAAAGGCGGTAGTCAAAGAGTTCAGAGACTTTATTCCAGAAGGGTTTGTGGAAGGTGATGAGCTTAAAATTGAAGATGTATTTTCAGTAGGTGATATTGTTGATATAGCTGGACTTACCAAAGGTCGTGGTTTCTCGGGTGTAATTAAACGCCACAATTTCAGTGGTGTTGGTGATGAAACACACGGTCAGCATAACCGCTTAAGAGCCCCCGGAGCCATTGGTAACGCATCTGATCCTTCTCGTGTATTCAAAGGTATGCGTATGGCAGGTCAATTTGGTAACACGCGTGTTAAAATTAAAAACCTTAGTATTGCAAAAATTCTACCAGATTCAGATGTGATACTAGTTACAGGCAGTGTACCAGGTCCTAAAGGAAGCTATGTTGAAATCCTCAACAAAACTGTGGAGCTATTTGAATCATGAAAGTAAGCATATATAACACAGACGGTACAAAAAGTAAAAATTCAGTCGAACTGAATGATGAAATCTTCGCCATAGAACCTAATGAAGTGGTGGTATACGAAGATGTACGTCGAATTATGGCAGGTAAACGTCAAGGTACTGCTAGTACTAAAGGACGTTCAGAAGTAACGGGTAGTACCAAGAAATTATATCGGCAGAAGGGTACTGGTAATGCTCGTCGTGGTAACATAAAGTCTCCACTACTCCGTAAAGGGGGTACTGTTTTTGGGCCAAAACCAAGAAAATACACGATTAAATTGAATAAGAAAGTTGTTCAATTAGCTCGTAAGTCTGCTCTTAGTATGAAAATGGCTAACGAGAGTGTATTTGTAACTACCGATTTCACCTACGAAACTCCGAGTACTAAAGCGGTTTCAGCTATGTTATCTGCTTTCGAGATTAGCGGTAAAAAAGTAACTATTCTTGTTTCAAAGGATGATGTGAATGTGTTCAAATCTGCACGCAATATCTCTAGAGTACAAGTTATGGTAGCCTCTTCGCTTAACACGTATGAAATTCTTAATAGTGATGTCATTCTAATTCAAGAAAGTGCTATCAGTACTTTAGAAAATAGTGTGCACACTCAAAATAATGAGGAGGTAGCAGCATGAGCGTACTCATTCGCCCTCTGATCACAGAGAAATTAAGTCGTATACAAGAACAAGAAGGTAAATACGCCTTTGAAGTACAAACCAGCGCATCTAAACCAGACATAAAAAAAGCAATTGAAGCTCTTTATCCTGGTGTCAAAGTTGCGAAGGTAAATACCTTGATTATGCCGTCTAAACCTAAGGGAAGACATACTCGCAGTGGTTTTCAAGCCGGCAGAACTAAAACCTATAAGAAAGCAATTGTCTCTGTAAAAGAAGGCAGTATTGATTTCTTTGAAGAAATTTAATAGAAGCAACTAATGGCTACTAAGAAATTAAAACCAATGACTCCGGGGACGCGACATCGTATCGCCCCAGTGTTTGATGACGTAACTACTCGCACTCCAGAACCATCTTTGACCTTAGGTATTGGTAAATCGGGTGGACGTAATCATCATGGACGTAAAACTTCACGACATCGTGGTGGTGGACATAAGCGTCGTTACAGAATCATTGATTTCAAAAGAAACAAATTTGACATCCCAGCAAAAGTTCAAACGATTGAATACGATCCAAATAGAACGGCTCGTATAGCATTATTGGCCTATGCTGATGGTGAAAAACGATATATCATCGCACCTAATGGATTAAAAGTTGGCGATACAGTTATTTCGGGTGAGCGTGTTGCCCCAGATATGGGGAATGCATTACAACTGCGTCACATGCCGCCAGGTACTTTTGTTCATGCTGTTGAATTACGACCAGGAGCTGGTGCAACAATATGCAGAAGCGCTGGTACCGTAGCACAGATTCTAGGTAAGCAGGACAAATATGTTAGTCTGAAGCTCCCATCTGGTGAAGTGCGAATGGTATTAGGAACTTGTATGGCTACTGTCGGAACGACTAGTAATCCCGATCACATGAATACCACGATTGGTAAGGCTGGCCGTAGTAGATGGTTAGGTCGTCGCCCGCAAACTCGTGGGGTAGCAATGAACCCAGTAGATCACCCAATGGGTGGTGGTGAAGGTAAATCGTCTGGGGGACATCCTAGATCACCTTGGGGTCAGATGGCCAAAGGTAAAAAGACAAGAAATCCTAAGAAGATTTCGTCTAAGTACATCATTCGTCGTAGAAAAACTAAGAAATAATCAGTAAGGTATGCCACGCTCATTAAAGAAAGGGCCCTTTGTTAATTACAAATTGCAACGTAAAATCGATGCGGCCAACGAAAGTGGAAGTAAGAAAGTAATCAAAACATGGTCTAGAGGTTCTCTAATCACCCCAGACTTCCTTGGTTTAACACTTGCTGTTCACAATGGAAAACAATTCATACCAGTGTTTATCACTGAAAACATGGTTGGTCATAAGCTGGGTGAATTTGCACCTACTAGAACCTTCCGTGGGCATCCTATTAAGAAAGCTAAATAAGGACTGAGTCATGGAACAACCAGTATTAGAAGCGAAAGCAGTACAACGTCACTTGCGTAAGGCACCAAGAAAAGTTCGTTTGGTAGCTGACTCCGTTCGTGGTAAAGGTGTTGATGTAGCTATAAAACAACTAGAGTTTCTTAAAAAAGGAGCTTCTATCGATGTAGCTAAGGTTATTAAATCAGCTGCGGCAAATTTACGTGACAAATTTCAAGAAGAACGGTTTGAAAACGAAGATTTATTCGTAAAAACAATTTTTGTTGATGAAGGCGTCACACTCAAAAGAATTCAGCCTGCACCACAGGGTCGTGCACACAGAATAAACAAACGTTCTTGTCACATTACCGTAGTGGTAGCGAAGAAAGAATCAGAACTTGTAACGGAATAAACGAGGAATACTTTGGGACAAAAGACAAATCCAGTAGGTTTTAGATTAGGCATTATCAGAGGTTGGGAATCCAATTGGTATTCCGAAGACAGTCAGCCAGCATTACTCTTAGAAGACAACAAACTTCGTGAGTACTTGCATGCACGACTTCGCAATGGTGGGCTTTCAAATGTTGTCATCGAACGAACACCAAAACGTATTCTTTTAACGCTTAGAACATCTAGACCTGGTGTAATCATTGGTAAGGGTGGTGAGCAGATCGAATTACTAAGAGAAGAATTAAAGAAAATCACTAACAAAGAAGTGCAAATTAATGTTAGTGAGATCAAACGCCCAGAAGTTGACGCAAGTTTAGTAGCACAAAATATTGCTCAACAGTTGCAGTCGCGAGTTTCATTTCGACGTGCCATGAAGACAGCTATTGCATCTGCAATGAGAATGGGAGCTAAAGGAATTAAGGTAAAATGTGCCGGTAGACTTGGCGGAGCTGAAATGGCTCGTACCGAACATTACAAAGAAGGACAAATACCTCTTCATACCATACGTGCTGATATTGATTATGCCACTTCTACATCAAATACCATTTACGGGTCCATTGGTGTGAGTGTATGGATTTTCAAAGGTGAAATAATTGGAGACGTTGACTTATCACCAGGTGCGCAGGCAAAACAAGAAGCTGAATCTTCTCGTGGACGACGCAACGATAACAACGATAGAAGAAATAATCGCCGAAGAAGCAGAAACAAAAATCGCGCGAATAACAACTAGGATAAGAAATTATGTTAGAACCAAAACGAGTAAAACGCCGTCGCGTTCATCGCGATAAACTTAAAGGAAATGCTAACCGCGGACATCAAATCAACTTTGGAGATTTCGGTTTAAAAGCACTTGAGCCTAAGTTTATTACATCTCGCCAAATTGAAGCTTGCCGTATAGCTATCTCGCGTTCTCTACAAAGAGATGGTCAGACATTCATTCGAATATTTCCGGATCGTCCTATGACAAGTAAACCTGCAGAGACTCGTATGGGTAAAGGTAAAGGTGCTCTAGATCATTGGATCGCGGTAGTAAAACCTGGACGTATACTATTTGAAATTGCCGGAGTTAGTGAAGAACGAGCCAGAGAAGCACTTAGAAGAGCATCACATAAGTTGCCAATAAAAACCAAATTTGTAGCCCGTAGAGAACTTAACGGGTAATGCATTCTTAGCATTTAACGAATAAAAATCATGAAAGCACACGAATTAAGAGATTTAAGCATAGCAGAGTTGAAGGCTCGCCTCAACGATGAGAAGACTACACTACAAAAATTAGCCTTCTCTAAGTCTGTTACTGGGCAGGTAGAAAACCCTGCTCGTCTAAAAGAAATACGCAAAGAAATTGCACGATTACATACTGTAATCACTCAAAAAAGTGCTTAATAATTACTAGGAAGAAAAATGGCAGAACAAGCGCAAACGACTGTAGAAAGAGCACAACGCCGTGAAAGAATCGGTAGAGTGGTCAGTAACAAAATGCAAAAAAGTATAACCGTTGCTGTAGATCGACAGGTGAAACACCCGATTTATGGTAAGTTTATAACAAAAACCAGTAAGCTCATGGCTCACGATGAGAACAATGATGCTAATATTGGTGACACGGTACGAATTATGTCGACAAGACCACTGTCTAAGAACAAGTCTTGGAGATTGGTTGAAATCGTTGAAAAAGCTAAGTAACGAACAACTTTATATAGAAAGATGGTCCAGACTCAAACAATCCTACAAACAGCTGACAACAGCGGTGCCAAGAAAATAATGTGTATAAAAGTTCTTGGAGACTCCAAAAGACGATACGCTCGTGTTGGTGATATCATCTCTGCGTCAGTAAAAACAGCAACGCCTGGTGGAAACGTAAAAAAGGGTGATGTGATAAAAGCTGTAATCGTACGTACCAAAAAAGAATATCGAAGAAGGGATGGTTCATATATACGATTTGACGAAAATGCAGCAGTAGTGATCAACAAAGATCAGGAACCTGTAGGTACACGGATATTTGGTCCTGTAGCACGTGAATTGCGTGAGAAAAGCTACATGAAAATTGTGTCTCTTGCACCTGAAGTACTTTAAAAGAACAGAATAATGTCTCGAAAAAAGAACAAACAAAATAAATTACACGTAAAGAAGGGTGATACAGTTGCCCTTACCAAGGCTATTACAAGCGCCAAAGGACAACCTTCACGTGAAAAAGGTTATCAATCTCGTGTACTCATGGTTTTCCCAGAAAAGCAAAGAGTACTGGTTGAAGGGGTGAATGTTCGAACGCACCACGAAAAACCTTCACAAGAAAACCAACAAGGTGGACGTGTGAACAAAGAAGCCTCCATTCATGTCTCCAATGTTATGGTAGTAGATCCAACCACGGATGAACCTACTAGAATTGGTCGCAAGCAGGTGGAAGAGAACGGTAAAACTCGTTGGGTTCGCTACTCTAAGAAGAGTGGAGAATTAATCGACAAATAGTTGAGTTTATAAAATGGCAGATTCAAGATTATATATAATTTACAAAGACGAGATCATCTCTAAACTCACTGAAGAGTTTCAATACACCAATATTATGGCAGTGCCAAAATTGGAAAAAATTGTGTTGAATGTGGGTGTTGGTGAAGCTATCCAGGACAAAAAAGTATTGGATACCATCGTCTCAAACATGGCTTTGATAACTGGACAACAGCCAGTTACAACTAAAGCGAAAAAGTCGATTTCGAACTTCAAGTTACGTGAGGGCATGCCAATAGGATGTAAGGCTACACTTAGAGGTCGTATTATGTACGAATTTTTAGATCGACTTGTAACTCTAGCACTGCCAAGAACACGTGACTTTCAAGGAGTACCTGATAAGAGCTTTGATGGTCGTGGAAACTACACCATGGGTATTAAAGAACACACAATATTCCCTGAGATTGACACCGACAAAGTGACAAAAATGCACGGAATGGATGTTACTTTTGTAACAAGTGCAGAAACCGATGAAGAAGCTTATGCATTGCTTAAGCACTTCGGAATGCCCTTCAAGAATATATAACAAGTATTAATATGGCTAAGAAATCCTGGATAGCACGAAACGAAAAAAGAAAACTAACCGTAGACAAATACGCTGAGAAGCGTCAAGCTTTAAAGGAAGCTGGAGACTACGAAGGTTTGCAAAAATTACCGCGTAATGCTAGTCCTACACGCGTTCGAAATCGATGCAGTTTAACTGGTAGAGGACGAGGTTATGTAGGACAGTATGGAGTTTCTCGGATTAAATTCCGTGAACTTGCATCGCAAGGAAAAATCCCTGGAATACGAAAAGCAAGCTGGTAATAACTATGAATGATCCAATAGCAGATTTTTTAACACGCATCCGTAACGCTCAACAAGCTGGCCACAGAAGAGTGGATGTACCCGCATCAAAATTGAAGCGGGCCATGGCCAAAATCCTTGTCGATAAAGGATATATTTCTAAGTTCATCGATATTGAAGATGGCAAACAAGGATTAATTCGTATGTTTTTGAAGTACGATTCATACGGACATCCAGTCATTAGAGATATCGATCGAGTATCAAAACCTGGTCTTAGAAAATACAGTTCATCTATCGAGGTACCCAGATCAAAAAATGGCTTGGGTATTGTGATACTCTCTACTTCTCAGGGAGTAATGACTGATAAAGAAGCCCGCAAGTTGAATGTGGGTGGTGAAGTACTTTGCACCGTTTACTAATAAAGATATTACATCATGTCTCGTATAGGAAAATTACCCATCCCACTAAGCAATCAGATTGAACTCACCATAGGTGCAGACAATATGGTTACCGTTAAGGGACAAAAAGGGACTAGTTCATTGCAACTACATCCCAACATCCAATTAGAACAGAATGACACCGAACTAGTTGTAAAGCGCGCATCTGATATTAAAACAGATAGAGCATTACACGGTTTATATCGTTCTCTCATCCACAATATGGTGGTTGGAGTAACCGATGGTTACAGTAAAAAGTTAGAGATTATCGGAGTCGGTTTCCGTGCAGCTATCACCAACGGTGTTTTAGAGCTCAATTTAGGATATTCTCACCCGATTTTCTTCGTGCCACCAGAAGGCATAGAACTTGAAGTAGATACCAAATCTACCAAAAACCCAATTGTGATCATTTCTGGAATTGACAAAGAATTAGTTGGTCAAGTGGCTGCCAAAATACGCTCTTTCAGAAAACCTGAGCCTTACAAAGGGAAGGGTATTCGCTATCAAGGCGAACAAATAAGACGTAAAGCCGGTAAATCAGCTGCTAAATAAGGAATATTGATATGAATAAGAATATTGCTAAAACAGAGCGACGTACAAAAATAAGAAAGCGTATCAGGTCAACCATATCTGGTACTGCTGAATGCCCAAGAATAAGTGTGTATAAAAGTAATAAACAACTTTATGTGCAACTGATAGATGATGTAGCTGGAGTAACCCTTGGTTCTTCAAGTGCAAAATCGACCGTTGAGGGTGGCAAAGAAGCGGGAGCTTCAATTGCTCAAATCGCTCTTGATAAAGGAATTAAAACTGCTGTGTATGACCGCAGTGGATATGAGTTTCATGGTATCATCAAGGCTGTTGCCGATGCTGCTCGGGAAGCTGGATTAGACTTTTAATTGAAAGGAAATAGAAATGCCTAAAGTAAGAAGAAAACAATCAGTACCTGCTGCTAACCTAAACCTAGAAGAAAAACTGGTTCATGTGAACCGAGTTTCTAAGGTTGTTAAGGGTGGGCGTCGTTTTAGTTTCAATGCTATCGTTGTGGTAGGAGACGGAAATGGTGTAGTTGGCCATGGTTTAGGAAAAGCAAATGAGGTTTCGGATGCTATCCAAAAAGGGTTCGACAATGCTAAGAAAAATTTAATACGAGTTCCTTTAACGAAGAGTGGTAGTATCTATCATCAAGTAGTAGGAAAAGCTGGTGCTGGTAAGGTATTATTACGTCCTGCCTCTGAAGGTACTGGTGTAATTGCCGGTGGAGCAGTTAAAAATTTATTGGATGTAGCTGGAGTACATAATATTCTATCTAAGTCTCAAGGGTCTTCAAACCCGCACAACATGGTGAAAGCTGCTTTTCAAGCATTAAAAGATTTAACGGATCCCGTCGAAGTTGCTCAGAGAAGAGGGATTACAATGAACAAAGTATTTGAAGGTTAATACCCAAAGGGAACTACTATGGATTTAAGTAATTTAAAAGCACCTGCTGCAAACAAAAAACCAGGCAAACGTGTTGGTCGTGGTGAAGGTTCTGGAAAAGGCCAGGAATCTGGTCGTGGAATGAATGGTCAGAAATCACGTTCGGGATATTCTCAGAGAGCTTGGTTTGAGGGTGGTCAGATGCCTTTACAAAGAAGAGTACCGAAATTTGGTTTTAAGAACCCAAACAGAGTCACTCACCGGCCAATCAATGTCAGCACAATTGCTGAGTATATAGATGCTGGCAAGCTAGAAACTACCATAACACTTGCCGATTTAGTTGTAGCCGGACTAGCACATAAGAATGATAAGGTTAAGCTACTTGGTCGTGGTGATTTAGAACAAAAATTTGAAATAGAAGTACATGCAGCGAGTGGTTCGGCTAAAGAGAAAGTCGAGAAAGCTGGTGGAACTGTAACTATAGCATAATAACATTTGAGTTAACGACGCATGAGTCTGATCGAAAACTTCCGAAATATATTTAAGATTGAAGATTTGAGAAATCGAATCTTATACACAATCGGAATATTAATGGTATATCGAATGGGTAGTTACATTACCCTACCTGGGGTAGATGCATCTGCTTTGCTGGCTTCCACAGCTGGAGCAAATAACAGCTTACTAGGCTTATTTGATATGTTTGTTGGAGGAGCGTTCTCACGAGCTGGTGTCTTTGCTCTTGGAATTATGCCCTATATCACTGCTTCGATTATCATTCAGTTAATGGGCGCAGTTGTTCCTTATTTCCAAAAACTACAACGAGAAGGTGAAGAAGGACGCCGGAAAATCACTAGGCTTACTCGTTATGGAACAGTGGCAATTACTGCACTACAGGCGATAGCTTTTTCTATCAACCTCATCGCAACCTCCCCACAAGCAATCGTTATAGGGCAACTAGGTTTTACTATTAGCTCAGTGATCGTTTTAACGGCAGGTACGGTATTTGTGATGTGGCTTGGAGAGCGAATTACCGATAGAGGAATTGGTAACGGGATCTCTCTCATCATTATGATTGGTATTATTGCGGTATTACCAGCAAACTTAATTAACGAAGTAACTACGAAAGCCAACGCGATTCTTGTAGTCATTGAGATTGCAGTGTTAGTATTAATTATTGCCGCTGTAGTATTACTTACTCAAGGAACACGTAAAATCCCTGTACAATATGCTAAGCGTGTTGTAGGCAGAAAAGTTTATGGGGGGACCACTCAGTATTTACCACTTCGAGTAAATGCAGCAGGTGTAATGCCCATTATATTTGCACAGTCAATTATGTTTATTCCGAGTACAATTGGTTCATTTTTCCCGGAAAATGAGACGATCCAATTACTGACCTCATGGTCAGTAGATTACTCAGGATTATTATACTCCATAGTATTCTTTTTGATTTGTGTGTTTTTCACATTTTTCTATACGGCTATTGCCATCAATCCTAAGGAAATGGCAGATACCATGAAAAGACAAGGTGGATTTATACCTGGAGTACGTCCAGGAAAGTCCACTGTAGAGTTCATTGACAATATTTTAACTAAAATCACACTTCCAGGATCTCTTTTCCTATCCTTTGTGGCAATCCTGCCCGCCATTGTTATCAACTTTGGCGTGACTCCAGGTTTTGCTCTATTCTACGGAGGTACTAGCTTGCTTATTATTGTAGGTGTTGCGCTAGATACTCTCCAACAGATAGAAAGCCACTTAATGATGCGTCACTATGACGGCTTCATGAAGACGGGTAAGATAAAAGGTCGTAGTCGTCGTATGTAAGAGCGTAAGCTCGTGCATGTGATTTCGAAAGGAATGCCTAGGCATGATTTATCTGAAATCTGAATCTGAAATTGAGAAGATGCGTGAAAGTACGCTGATTGTATCTCAAACTTTAGGTAAGATTGCTCAGAAAATTGAACCAGGTGTTACTACTGCTACATTAGATCGGATTGCTGAAGATTTTATCGCGGATCAAGGTGGAAGACCTGCTTTCAAAGGCTACGGTCCTTCATCAAATCCATTTCCGGCTACGTTATGTATTTCGGTAAATGAAGAGGTTGTCCACGGTATTCCAAGTAATAGGAAGCTTTTGGAAGGTGATATTGTTTCTGTGGATTGTGGAGTGGAAAAGAATGGTTACTTTGGTGATCATGCATACACTTTCATAGTAGGCGAAGTAGATGATGAGGTAAAGAAGTTGTTACAAACAACACTAAATTCTCTTCATTTCGGAATAGAGCAAGCAATCCATGGAAATAAATTAGGTGACATTGGACACGCCATACAATCAACCTGTGAGCAGGAAGGTTATGGGGTGGTTCGTGATTTGGTAGGACACGGTTTAGGTAAGTCATTACATGAAGACCCGTCTGTCCCAAATTATGGAAGGAAAGGCAAGGGTACACGATTACGATCGGGTATGACGCTTGCGATTGAACCCATGATTAACATGGGAACATGGAAAGTAAAAACATTATCTGATGGCTGGACAATAGTTAGTGCTGATGGAAGTTTGTCGGCTCATTTCGAACACGATATTGTAGTTCGAGAAGGAGAGGCTGAAATTCTAAGTACTTTTGACTATATTGCTGAGCTATCGAAAAATCCAGAAAACGTATTTTATCATGGCTAAACAAGAGCCAATTAAACAAGAAGGCGAAATTTTAGAAGCACTACCCAATGCTCAATTCCGAGTTAAACTCGAAAATGGGCACGAAATATTGGCGCATGTTTCCGGTAAAATGAGAATGTATTACATCAAAATTTTACCTGGTGACCGTGTTTCAGTTGAAATGTCTCCTTATGATTTAAGTAAAGGTAGAATAACGTATCGTCACAAATAATCGAGTTTCACCATGAAAACCAGATCATCCGTAAAAAAAAGAAGTTCAGACGACAAAATTGTACGACGAAAAGGTCGTCTGTACGTAATTAACAAGAAAAACCCTCGTCATAAACAAAGACAAGGATAATTCTATACTAAGTATATATGGCACGTATTGCAGGAGTTGACTTACCCAAACAGAAAAGAGGCCTCATTGGCTTAACCTACATCTTCGGAATTGGTCGAACAACATCGGCTAAAATTCTTGAGCAGTTGGACATAGATCCAAATACTAAAGTTCAAGATTGGACGGACGATCAGGTTAGCGCAATTCGTAATTTACTAGATACCGAAATCAAGGTAGAAGGTGCATTACGTAGCGAAGTTAATGGAAGTATCCGCCGATTGATTGAGATAGGTTCATACCGAGGGGTGCGCCACAGAAAAGGTTTGCCTGTTCGTGGACAACGTACGCAAACTAATGCGCGTACTAGAAAAGGTAGAAAACGCACTGTTGCGGGTAAAAAGAAATAATTTATTAAGCTAACGGAAGCACTCAAATGGCAAAAAAACAAGTAACTACGGCTGCAAGCAAGCGGAAAAAGAAAAAGCAGGTAAGTGATCCTAATGGAATGGCTTTTGTCAAAGCCACCTTCAATAACGTAATAGTGACTATCACTGACAGTAACGGAAATGTTCTGTCTTGGTCTAGTGCTGGAAAGGAAGGATTCAAAGGTTCAAGAAAAAATACTCCATATGCTGCTCAACTTAGTGCAGAAACAGCTGCGAAAGCGGCTCATGAAATGGGGCTGCGTAAAGTAGATGTATTTGTGAAAGGACCTGGTTCTGGACGTGAATCTGCTGTGCGTGCAATGTCAAATATGGGATTGGAAGTCAATTCTATTATCGATAAAACACCAATTCCACACAACGGCTGCCGTCCTCCAAAACGCAGAAGAGTTTAAACACGTAAATATTATTGACTAATGGCAAGATATAGAGGCCCGAAACAAAAAAAAGCGCGACGATTCAAAGAACCAATCTTTGGCGCAAGCAAAGCACTAGAAAGAAAACCATACGGCCCCGGTCAGCATGGCAGATCTAGATTTCAGCGAAAGTCAGAATACGCAATTCAGCTAGAAGAAAAGCAGAAAGCAAAATACACTTACGGATTGTTGGAAAAACAATTCCGTAATCTATACGAAGAAGCTTCTGCTAAAGATGGGGTGACAGGTGAAAACCTATTACAATATCTTGAATCTCGATTAGACAATACTATTTTCCGTTTAGGTTTTGCGAGAACTCGCCGTCAAGCTAGACAGCTAGTATCCCACAAGCATATTGTTGTTAACGGAATTACGGTAAACATTCCATCTTACCGCGTAAAAGTGGGTGATGTAATATCTGTCCGACCAAAATCAAGAAACATTGAAGTTGTAACCGAATCTATTGCTAATGCACCGCGTACTAAGTACAAGTGGTTAGAAGTAGAACCAAAAGAGCGTACAGGTAAGTATTTGTACGAGCCTACCATGGAAGAAATTCCAGAGAATATTAACGTACAGCTCATCATCGAGCTTTACTCGAAGTAATTTTTAATTGCACACCAAAGTATTATGAGTAATTATAGCATTCAAATGCCAGAGAGTCTGGACGTAGTAAAAGACGAACAAAGCTTTGGAACATTTGTTCTACAACCAATGGAGCGTGGATTCGGAGTTACTATTGGTAATTCTTTCCGTCGCGTTCTTTTGTCATCCCTACCTGGTACTGCGATTACCGCCATTAAAATAGGCGGGGTTGACCATGAGTATTCCAGCATCGAAGGGGTAAAAGAAGATGTGTATGAAATCATTCTGAACTTCAAGCAAGTTCGTTTTAAGCAAGTAGAACAGAGCTCAGGTGTTATTCATTTAACAAAAAAAGGCGCGGGTGCGTTAACGGCTGGGGACATTGATGCAGCAACAGCTGAATATGATGTCTTAAATCCTGATTTAGTGATTGCAAATCTAGCTTCCGATGCCGACTTAGAAATTGAGCTTCGTGTTGGACGTGGCAGAGGATATGTACCTGCCGAGGAGATGACTCTAGAAGAAGAGGATATCAATTTAATTCCTATCGATGCAATTTTCACTCCGATTACTTCTGTTCGTTTCAACGTCGAAAACGTTCGCGTAGGTCAGCGTACTGATTATGAGAAGCTTGTAATGGATGTTGAAACAGATGGATCAGTGAATGCTAAGGAAGCATTAACGCTTGCAGGAAAAATTCTTAAAGATCACATCGAAAAATTCATCACTGAAAAGATTGAAGAGCCTTTCGCACAGGAAGAGGAAGAAGTTGACGCTGAAAAACAGCGAATAGCCAACCTGTTACGAACCAGTATCGAAGACTTGAACCTTAGTGTACGTGCGTACAACTGTCTTAAGTCTGCCAACATCAATTCCATTGGTGAATTAGTGGCAAGAGACGAACACGATCTCTTAAAATTCAGAAACTTTGGAAAGAAATCTCTTACGGAACTTATCGACGTAATTGAAGAAAAAAATCTTCAGTTCGGTATGGACGTAGCTAAATATTTAGACTAAGCATAGGATATAATCATGCGCCATAGAGTAAAAGGAAAGGGTTTAAGCAGAACGGCTGCCCACAGAAAAGCAACATTTAGAGCCCTAACGAAGGCTTTGGTTAAGGAACACCGTATCGTAACTACGGTAACGAAAGCCAAAGAATTGAGACGCTTTGTAGAGCCATTAATTACGCGTTCAAAAGAAGACAACAACTTGAACCGTAAAGTAGTATTTGCTGCTTTACAGGATAAAGAAACGGTTAAATCCCTCTTTGCTGAAGTCGGCCCTGCTGCAGGTGAACGACCAGGTGGATATACGCGCGTAATAAAAATTGGGCACCGACAAGGTGATGGTGCTGAAATGGCCGTGATAGAGTTAGTTGACTTTAATGACGTTCAGCCAGAAGGCAAAGAAACCAAAAAGAAAAAGACACGACGTGCAGGTAAAGCAGCCACTAAAAAAGCGGAAGCGCCTAGTACTGTAGAAGAAGCAACAGTAGTCTCTGAGGAGTCCCCTAGTGCTGATACAGAAGCAACAGCCGAACAGGTTGATGCGTCTGCTGTAGCCACTGAAGCAACGTCTGAAGCAGAAGAAATCACCGACGAATCTGGCGAAGAAAAAACGGAAGAAGATTCTGACGAAGAGCAAAAATAATAGCTCCGAATTTTGACTAAAAGTGCTCTTACTGTAACGGTAAGGCACTTTTTTTTTGAGCAAGAACCTAAGCTATTTTTTCTATAAAAAAGTAAATAAAAGGTTGACTTCATCTATACTTATACCGTATATTTTAAGTCTGTCATGGTTTTGAAATCAACTCAATACCGCAGACATGTTCTTTCACATATTGAGCATAAAACAGATTGTTTGTGCGAGCTAGAACTTGATATTCTTTTGGATGATCAGGGCGTAGGGTTGGACTCGAAGGTTTTAATATAATTTTTACCATGGAGAGTTTGATCCTGGCTCAGGACGAACGCTGGCGGCGGGCTTAACACATGCAAGTCGAAGGAGAAGGTAGAAGCTTGCTTTTACTGGAGACTGGCGGACGGGTGAGTAACGCGTAGATAACCTGCCTATAGCTGGGGGATAACACTGCGAAAGTGGTGCTAATACCGCATAATGCAGCGGGGCCGCATGGCCATAGTTGTTAAAGGTTTCGGCCGGCTATAGATGGGTCTGCGTGCTATTAGTTAGTTGGTAGGGTAACGGCCTACCAAGGCGATGATAGCTAGGGGGTCTGAGAGGATGATCCCCCACACTGGGACTGAGACACGGCCCAGACTCCTACGGGAGGCAGCAGTGAGGAATCTTGCGCAATGGGCGAAAGCCTGACGCAGCCACGCCGCGTGCCGGATGAAGGCCCTATGGGTTGTAAACGGCTTTTACTAGGGAAGAACGAGAGGGTTTCGATCTTCTGTGACGGTACCTAGTGAATAAGCACCGGCTAACTCCGTGCCAGCAGCCGCGGTAATACGGAGGGTGCAAGCGTTGTCCGGAATCATTGGGTGTAAAGGGTACGTAGGCGGGAGCCTAAGTCTGGGGTGAAATCTTGCCGCTTAACGGTAAAATGGCCCTGGATACTGGGTTTCTTGAGTGCAGAAGAGGCAGGTGGAATTCGTGGTGTAGCGGTGAAATGCTTAGATATCACGAAGAACATCAGTGGCGAAGGCGGCCTGCTGGTCTGCAACTGACGCTGAGGTACGAAAGCGTGGGGAGCGAACAGGATTAGATACCCTGGTAGTCCACGCCGTAAACGATGCATACTAGGTGTTGGCCTTTGGGCCAGTGCTGCAGTTAACGCATTAAGTATGCCACCTGGGGAGTACGTCGGCAACGATGAAACTCAAAGGAATTGACGGGGGCCCGCACAAGCGGTGGAGCATGTGGCTTAATTCGATGCAACGCGAGGAACCTTACCTGGGCTAAATCCACAGTGATGTCTTCTGGAAACAGGAGGTCCCTTAGGGGCACTATGGAAGGTGCTGCATGGCTGTCGTCAGCTCGTGCCGTGAGGTGTTGGGTTAAGTCCCGCAACGAGCGCAACCCCTGTGGTTAGTTACCAGCACGTAAAGGTGGGGACTCTAGCCAGACTGCCTACGCAAGTAGTGAGGAAGGTGGGGACGACGTCAAGTCATCATGGCCCTTACGTCCAGGGCTGCACACGTGCTACAATGGTCGGTACAATGGGTCGCCACCCAGCGATGGGGCGCAAATCCATAAAACCGATCTCAGTTCGGATTGGAGTCTGCAACTCGACTCCATGAAGTTGGAATCGCTAGTAATCGCGCATCAGCAATGGCGCGGTGAATACGTTCCCGGGCCTTGTACACACCGCCCGTCAAGCGATGGAAGTCAGGAGTACCTGATGTCGGCGTGCCAACCTTCGGGGGGCAGCTGCCTAGGGTAAGCCTGGTAACTGGCGCTAAGTCGTAACAAGGTAGCCGTACCGGAAGGTGCGGCTGGATCACCTCCTTTCACGGAGAGTCTGCTAGCTGCGAGGCTAGTGCCGCTTTACGTATGGCTCGTTACAAGCAATCTGTTTTGTGTTTAAGCTGGGGGCATGTTCGCGGGGTGCGCGGATAGCTGACCGGGGCTTGTAGCTCAGGTGGTTAGAGCGCACGCCTGATAAGCGTGAGGTCGGAGGTTCAAGTCCTCCCAAGCCCACAGGGGTGTGAGGAGCTGAGTGGGGGCTATAGCTCAGCTGGCTAGAGCACCTGCTTTGCAAGCAGGGGGTCCGGGGTTCGAATCCCCGTAGCTCCACTGGAGAGTTCTTTGACATAATGAAGTAGTAACAATGTAAATACGAAGTGTATGTTGCGCGCCTGCGAGGGTGCGTGGTATATGCGCCAGAGGTAGTTGGGAATCTGAGAGGATTTCTGACGCCACAATTAACCTAATTACTGTGGGATTGTGCGCGGGGTTTTGGTCCTTTAGGGGGCTGGAGCTGCGAGTGCAAGCCTTATAATTGAAGTGATTAAGGGCACACGGTGGATGCCTTGGCATGCAGAGGCGATGAAGGACGTGTAAAGCTGCGAAAAGCCACGGGGAGCTGCACAAAAGTGTTGATCCGTGGGTGTCCGAATGGGGCAACCCATCCCTTAGGGGATATCCTTTCGAGGAGGCATACGCTCTGAACTGAAACATCTAAGTAGGAGCAGGAAGAGAAAACAATAGTGATTCCCTGAGTAGTGGCGAGCGAAAGGGGAGAAGCCCAAACCGGGCCCTACGGGGTTCGGGGTTGTAGGACCTGCGCGAGTTGTGTTATTGGAAGTCGAATGGGTCTGGAAAGCCCAGCCACAGACGGTGATAGTCCGGTAGGCGTAACGATGACATGATGGCGGGTATCCTGAGTAGCGCGAGGCCGGTGAAACCTTGCGTGAATTTGCCGGCACCATCCGGTAAGGCTAAATACATCTGCATGACCGATAGTGAACCAGTACCGTGAGGGAAAGGTGAAAAGAACGCCGAGACGGCGAGTGAAATAGTACCTGAAACCGTGTGCTTACAAGCGGTCGGAGGCCCTTCGGGGCTGACGGCGTGCCTTTTGTATAATGAGCCTACGAGTTACTCCTGTTGTGCGAGGTTAAGCCCTTTCGGGGTGGAGCCGTAGCGAAAGCGAGTCTGAATAGGGCGCGTAGTACGACGGGGTAGACGCGAAACCAAGTGATCTATCCATGGCCAGGGTGAAGCGAAGGTAAGACTTCGTGGAGGCCCGAACCGGTTGACGTTGAAAAGTCTTCGGATGAGCTGTGGATAGGGGTGAAAGGCCAATCAAACTTGGAGATAGCTCGTACTCCCCGAAATATATTTAGGTATAGCGTCTGGTTTTGTCTGCCCGGAGGTAGAGCACTGATTAGGCTAGGGGGCTTCACCGCCTACCAACCCTAGACAAACTCCGAATACCGGGCCAGAGCCGCCAGGCAGTCAGTCCTAGGGTGATAACGTCCTAGGGCGAGAGGGGAACAACCCAGACCACCAGCTAAGGTCCCTAAATGATGGCTAAGTTGATCAAAGAAAGTTGAGTTGCTCAGACAACTAGGAGGTTGGCTTAGAAGCAGCCATTCCTTTAAAGAGTGCGTAATAGCTCACTAGTCAAGCGACTCGGCGTCGATAATAATCGGGCATAAGTCATCTGCCGAAGCTGTGGGATAGAGATATCGGTAGGGGAGCATTCCAGTCAGCGTAGAAGGAGTCCTGTGAGGGGCTTTGGAGCGGTTGGAAGCGAAACTGTAGGCATGAGTAACGATAAGACAGGTGAAAAACCTGTCCACCGTAAACCCAAGGGTTCCTGATCAACGCTAATCGGATCAGGGTTAGTCGAGACCTAAGGTGTACCCGGTGATGCCGGGGAAGCTGATGGCAAAGCGGTTAAATATTCCGCTACCCTAGCAAACGCTAGGCTAAGGCGTGACGCAGAAGTGACACTCCCGCGTGCGGACGAATGCACGTTGAAGGGTGTAGGCTAGAGAGTAGGCAAATCCGCTCTCTGTGAAGGCTGAACCCCGACAGTACCCGGAGTCTTCGGACGAAGGGATAGTGGAGGTAATCCTGCTGCCAAGAAAAGCGTCGTAGTTTGTTTGTTAGGCTCGTACCCCAAACCGACACAGGTGGGTGAGGAGAGTATCCTCAGGTGCTCGAGTGAATCATGGCTAAGGAACTAGGCAAATTAGATCCGTAACTTCGGGAGAAGGATCCCCCTGGCAACAGGGGCGCAGTGAAAAGGCCCAAGCGACTGTTTACCAAAAACACATGTCTCTGCTAAGCCGTAAGGCGATGTATAGGGACTGACACCTGCCCGGTGCCGGAAGGTTAAAGAAGGGGGTTATCTTCGGAGAAGCTCTTGACTGAAGCCCCGGTAAACGGCGGCCGTAACTATAACGGTCCTAAGGTAGCGAAATTCCTTGTCGGGTAAGTTCCGACC
>ERZ802822.41-NODE-41-length-90451-cov-45.244230_pt1 | contig 90451 bp, 88 predicted proteins | sample MGYA00345649_ERZ802822 | MGnify/ENA primary metagenome ERZ802822 (study PRJEB30503, sample SAMEA104212359) | marine metagenome | biome: Westerlies Biome; feature: [SRF] surface water layer (ENVO:00010504) within the epipelagic zone...; material: water... | reverse complement strand
TGTTATTTACTACCTGCCACTGTATGTGTGGATATGGATTAACCATATCCGACCGATGCGCACAAAATGGCCCCATGCCTCGGTAACCAGCGACATGTTGGCCACACCGCTTGATCAGTTAAGACGAGACTACGGGATTCGGCTGTTCAGATAGTACTGCACAGATAGTACTGCGCTTTCAGAACAGTCGTTATTCGTCTAAGAAGCTTCTCAGATAATCTGAGCGCGTTGGATGGCGCAACTTCCGCAAGGCTTTAGCCTCGATTTGGCGAATGCGCTCTCTGGTCACGTCAAATTGCTTGCCGACCTCCTCAAGCGTGTGATCGGTATTCATATCGATACCAAATCGCATCCTCAAAACTTTAGCTTCGCGTGCTGTGAGACCACCAAGCACTTCGCGAGTCGCTTCGGTAAGTCCCTCATCGGTAGCCGCATCAACGGGGCTCGAAATAGTGATGTCTTCAATAAAGTCGCCCAGATGCGAGTCTTCATCATCGCCAATTGGCGTTTCCATTGAAATCGGTTCCTTCGCGATCTTGAGGACTTTTCGCACTTTGTCCTCCGGCATATCCATCCGCTCGCCAAGCTCTTCTGGCGTGGGCTCACGGCCCATCTCCTGCAGCATTTGACGGGAAATTCGATTCAACTTATTGATGGTTTCGATCATGTGAACCGGAATCCGGATCGTGCGCGCTTGGTCGGCAATGGATCGTGTAATGGCCTGCCGAATCCACCACGTCGCGTAGGTTGAGAACTTGTATCCGCGTCGATATTCAAATTTATCAACGGCCTTCATCAGACCGATATTGCCCTCTTGGATAAGATCTAAGAACTGAAGACCACGGTTGGTGTACTTCTTAGCAATCGAGATAACGAGTCGAAGGTTCGCTTCTACCATCTCTTTTTTCGCACGCCGTGCTCGTGCCTCGCCCATGCTCATCCGTCGATTAATTTCTTTGATCTCGAGCGTCGATAGACCGACCTCGTCTTCAATAATGGCAATGCGCTTCTGCAACCGAATAATATCTTCGCGATAATTAGCTAACCGCTCCGCCACGTCTGGTTTCTTCGCGGCCGTATCTATCCAGTCGAGCTTACTCTCTGATCCCTGGAAGCTCTTGATAAAGTCTTTGCGATCCATTCGGCACTCACGCACAACGATGCGCATGATTTCCCGCTCGGACTCTCTGACAACACTGAGTACCGCGCGCGGTGTTTCGGCTAGCGGATCAAATACACGTGGTGTCAGCTTGAAGAACTTAAACAGTTCACCAAGCTTGGTCATCTCCTTCTGGGCTTCTTTACTACTGTGACTATGCGTTTCGAGCACCTTGGCGGCTTTTGCACACTGTCGCTTTAACGCGGTAAACCGCTTTTTGGCCTCGACTGGATCAGGGCCTGTCTCGGTTTCCTCGGCATCGTCATTGTTGTTATTCGCGTTTTGCTCGGCAATTTCTTGTGCCGAGGGGACATGATCGGCGGGATCAAGGTAGCCGACGAGAATATCTGAGAGCTTGCGCTCCTCTTTAGCCACGAGATCATACTCATTGCACAACTTCTGTGCGATCCCTGGGTAATAGGCGAGAGCGGATAGCAGTTCTCTAATACCTTCTTCAATACGCTTGGCAATAACAATTTCGCCTTCACGTGTTAGGAGCTCTACCGTACCCATTTCGCGCATGTACATTCGGACGGGGTCGGTCGTTCGGCCGGCCTCATTCTCTACCGCAGCAAGTGCTGCAGCTGCCTCTGCGGCCGCAATCTCATCTGCAGAGCGATCGCCCTCTGTCAGTATCAACTCGTCGGCGTCAGGTGCTTGCTCGAATACCTGAATACCCATGTCGTTAATCATCTGAATGATGTCTTCGACCTGATCGGGTTCGGATATATCCTGAGGGAGGTGGTCATTCACCTCTGCGTAGGTCAGATAGCCTTGCTCTTTGCCTTTGGCAATAAGTTGCTTGAGACGGGATTGTTGTTGTATGGATTCAGACATGTAACGGTCCGGTAGTAGGGGGGGCGGAGAAAATTAAGCCGGCAATAATAGCCTTAGGGCGCTCATTTAGCCACGGCAAAAGGTTGGCATTAAGTGTTTTATTCAATTTTTGTCAGTATTCCCGCGTCTTCAATGATCGGCGCTTCACTTTCGTCCCGAGAGTTGTCGGATCTCGGTGGTCAGTGCAACCAGCTCGCGCTTTTGCTCGTCGCTCAAATCAGTGTAGACCACAGATTTCAATCTTTCAGCGCGTTTACGCAAAATAGCGACATGCCGATCTCTTGAGAGCTTGTTGAGAATAGCCAATACGCGCTCATCGATCTGATTTTCATCATCAATTACCTCCTTGGCGGCGGCCTCACTCAGGGCGTCTCCTTGTTCCGTACCCATCCAATAGCCAAGGAGAGCCGCCGTGCTCTGGTCTGGATTTTCTCGCAATTGGGTCACGACATCGCATAGCAGTGTGGTCAGTGCGCTGTCACCTTGGGGTAGCAACTCGTCAGTGATGAGTGCTGCTGCAGAGGGTTTGAGTACGATTAGACCCAATGCGCTGAGTAGGCTTGCGTCGTTGCTGTCACGCGGGCGGTAGGCCAATGCGCGGTCTGGCCCTGAGGGCGACATGTCATAGTCTGCGAATGCCTCTGGGTCATCTGCCCCATACGCTGAGTCAGCATCTGAAGGGACATAGACTGGTTCGTCGTCAAAGCTGCTGTCTTTTTCAATCTCTCTCAATCGCCTTAGGCTGTCGAGATCCATATTTGTGCGGTCGGCCAGCGCTTTAAACAGTAGGGTTTTAAAAACGCCATCAGGGATGAGATTGATATAGGGTGCCGCCAATTTGGACAGTCGGGCTTTCCCTTCCATGGTGTCTAAATCGATACCCGCTCCCATTTGATCAAACAGGAAGGTCTCCAATGGCGCCGCGCCGTCAAACAGGTGCTCAAGGTGTTGCGGACCTTTCTGACGCACGACGCTATCGGGGTCCTCGCCCTCTGGCAGGAAAAGGAATTTCACTTGGCGGCCATCTTCCATTAAGGGCAGCGCGGCTTCCATACCCCGAAACGCCGCTTTGCGTCCCGCCTCATCGCCATCGAAGCAAAATATTACTTGGTCGACCCGTCGAAAGAGCAGATCGAGGTGTGGCTTACCCACTGAGGTCCCGAGGGTGGCAACTGAGTAATGAATGCCAAACTGCGCCAAGGCAATAACATCCATATAGCCCTCTACAACAACGATGCGCGTCAGGCTTTTTGCGAACTTACGGATGTGGTGTAAGCCGTACAGTTCATGGGACTTCGAAAACAGCGGCGTCTCCGGCGAGTTGAGGTACTTGGGCTTGCCGTCACCAAGGACTCGCCCCCCCATACCAATGACCTTGCCGCGCTGGTTCACAATGGGGAATATGATGCGATCTCGAAACCGATCGTACTGTCGCCCAGAGTCATTCTCGATAAGCAGCCCTGATGTCAATGCGTGCTGAATCTCGTCTGCAGAGTCAAGGGTGGACATCAGATTATCCCACCCCTCGGGGGCAAATCCGATACGAAAATCGCGCGCAATTTCCCCAGATACGCCTCGCTGTTTCAGGTAGTCAACACCGCGCGCTCGGGTTGGGTGTTGTCGCAGCATTGACTGATAGAGGCGCGTCGCTTTTTCCATGGCCTCGTAAAGTGGCTTTTGATTATCCGTTTGGGTCGTGCTTTCGGCTTCCTCGGGAGGCATCTCAATGCCGGCAGCGTGAGCCAGGGACTCGATGGCCTCGCGGAATTCCATTCGCTCGTAATCCATGACAAAACCAAGCGCGTTACCGCCGGCACCACAGCCAAAGCAATAATAAAACTGCTTCTCGGGATTGACGGAGAAGGAGGGTGTCTTTTCTTGATGAAATGGGCAGCAGGCAGAGTAGTTTTTGCCCGCTTTCTTAAGTTTTACGCGCCGATCGACGACGTCAACAATGTCGGTTCTGTCGAGTACTTGATCAATAAATGCTTGTGCAATTCTGGCCATGTTAGATGACCTCGACCGAGAATCAGCCCGTTAGTTTAGCCTTAACCAACTTTGATACGGCACCCATATCGGCACGGCCTTGAAGTTGCGGTTTAATGGCGCCCATTAAGGGGCCCATAGCTGCCATTCCAGTAGCGTCAATACCACTCAAAGCCTCGTCGATCAGCGCTTCGATTTCATCTTGACTCAGTTGCTGTGGGAGAAACTCTTGAATTACGGCAATTTCCGCTGTCTCTATCGCGGCGAGCTCATCGCGACCGGCACTCTGGAACTGATTCACAGAATCTCTGCGTTGTTTCACCATTTTATCTAAAATTTCGAGCGCCCGAGCGTCGTCAATGTCAATACGCTCGTCTACTTCAATCCTTTTGAACTCGGCCTGCACCAAGCGAATGGTGGAGAGCCGTTCTTTGTCACGCGCCTTCATAGCTGCCTTCATGGCAGCCTTGAAACGCATGACTAAAGTCTCTGATGCGGACATCTCGCTAGGGTCAGTCTACTAGTACAAACGCTGGTGCTTACGATTTTCTCGTGACATCTTTTTCAGGTGGCGCTTCACAGCAGCTGCAGCTGCGCGTTTGCGTACCGTTGTTGGCTTTTCATAGTGCTCGCGCTTGCGCACTTCTGCTAAGAGGCCCGCTTTTTCACACGATCGCTTAAATCGACGCAGTGCTACGTCAAAAGGCTCGTTATCCTTTAGCTTTACTGAAGGCATTCGTTTTATCCTGTAGTTCTATTAGCGGACCGACGGGACCGCTCAACAAATAGGGTCGCGAAGTATAGGTAGGCTTGCGACGTTTTGCAAAGGCTAGCATCGTGCTAAGTTCCCATTTTTCGAAGGGCGTTTAATTTTGGTTGTTTTGGGTTTGGAAACCAGTTGCGATGAGACGGGCGTGGCACTTTACGATACCCAGCGCGGGCTGCTCTCGGAGGCCCTTTATTCGCAGGTCGCGATACACGCTGAGTACGGGGGTGTTGTACCTGAGCTTGCGTCTCGCGACCACGTAAGAAAAACATTACCGCTTATCGATCAGGTGCTGTCGGATGCGTCGCTGCATAAAACTGACATCGACGCAGTCGCTTATACGGCTGGCCCTGGTTTGCTTGGTGCGCTGATTGTAGGCGCAACCGTGGCCAGATCGATCGCTGTGGGATTGGGCGTGCCGTCTTTAGGTGTCCATCACATGGAGGGTCATCTGATGGCACCGTTATTATCGGATGAGCCGGTAGATTACCCCTTTGTCGCTCTTTTGGTATCCGGTGGACACACACAGTTAATCAGAGTTGACGAGTTTGGTGATTACCACTTACTGGGTGAATCTCTGGACGATGCAGCCGGAGAGGCCTTCGACAAGACCGCAAAATTGCTCGATTTACCCTATCCCGGAGGACCTCACGTAGCCAATCTGGCCAAGCGGGGTGATCCAGAGCGTTTCTCATTTCCCCGACCCATGGTGAAACAGCCAGGCCTTGATTTTAGTTTCTCTGGACTGAAGACCCACGTCGGAACGTGCATAAAACAACTGATAGGGTCTGAGCAATGGGATGAACAGAGCCGAGCGGATGTTGCGCGCTGCTTTGAGGAGGCCGTTGTCGATACTTTGGTGATTAAGTGTCGCAGGGCGCTCAAGCAGCAATCGGTATCCACACTGGTAATGGCCGGTGGTGTTAGTGCGAATCAACGATTACGCTCTCGCCTCGATCAAGTACTTGCAAGTGACGGCGTCCGAGTGATTTATCCCGCGCCCCACCTCTGTACCGACAATGGCGCCATGATCGCCTATGCAGGTGCGATTCGCCTGTCACAGGGAGAGAAGGACTCTCTGTCGCCCGAGGTGCGGGCACGATGGCCAATCACAGACTTGCGGTCACCCTATAGTGAGACGGCAGCATGAAGGGGATCGTGAGGATTCGTGGCCTCCAACCAGAGGCAGTCATAGGCTGCTACGACTGGGAGCGCACGATCAAGCAGCGACTGAGCATCGACCTAGACTTAACCACGGATTTTAAGCGCGCTGCACAAACGGATGATCTCGAGCACGCATTGGATTATGCCGCCATTGCAGCCGAGGTCATGACTTTCGTTGGTGAGTCGCAATTCGAATTGCTCGAAGCGCTGTCGAAGGCCATTGCAGATCAGCTCTTTGAGCGCTGGCCTATAAGCCAAGTCACCGTCTGCATAGACAAGCCAGGCGCTGTCTCTACGGCCAGCGTTGTAGGCGTGACGCTGACCCTCAGCAGAGACGAATAGCGTCAAAAAATCGAGCTAATTCGCGCCAATCGCTCGGCGTTAAGGGCTTTTTTTATGTCGGTGCCAACTAGGCCCTGATCTCGAAAAACAGCGCCGCTTATGCCGAGCGCCGTTGCGTGCACCTCGCGGAGTCGGGCAATTCGTGTCGCATTATATAAAGGGTCAATGCAAGCAAGCACCTGCAGGCCCTCCTCTAGCTGAGATCCTTGTCTAAAGCCATCAAAATGCTCCATGAATGCCAGAGCACTCTCAGCTGTTTCTGGCGGGTTTCCGAGGCAAATGGCAACACGCTCTGACAACTGCTGAAATTGCTTTGGCACTGTCATGATGTATTGGCGGCTTGTCGCTTGTCCGTGCAATGCAGGTGCAACCAGCCCTGCCCACCGGTGCAGACTTGCGTCATGGACCTTTGACACCAACTCGAGCCCGAGTTGCGAGGCTTCGGAAAACTGACACGGGAAGACGCCAGGTTCAGCACCGAGTGCTGAGATGAGTTGAAAGTAAATGTGAGGGCTTTTTTCTCGGAGTGCACGCTCGGTCTCTCGCCATAGTCGTTCTGGCGCTAATTCCGACAGCGCTCCAGAACTGACAAGGCCCTGCATCAGCTGCATTGTCTCCGCTGCCACTGTAAATCCCAGATGATGATATCGCGCGGCAAAGCGGCAGGTGCGTAGCACCCTAAGTGGGTCTTCTGAAAAGCTAGCTGACACGTGGCGCAGCGTCTTTGAGTTCAGGTCGCGTGCGCCGCCATACGGGTCAATTAGATTGTTGTGCTCGTCCATTGCCATGGCGTTGATGGTGAGATCGCGGCGCAGCAAGTCTTCCTCCAGAGTCACTGTGGGGGTGGCGTGTACCGTAAAGCCATGATAACCCTGACCTGATTTACGCTCCGTTCGGGCAAGGGCATATTCCTCAGACGTGGTCGGGTGGAGGAAAACAGGAAAGTCTGCGCCAACCTGCTTAAACCCGGCGTCGAGAAGAGCATCAGGGGTTGTGCCCACGACAACCCAGTCTGTCTCGGTGTAGGGGTGCGATAAAAGCGTGTCCCTGACTGCGCCACCGACGCGGTAGACGCGCGCATCGGGTCCAAACTGCGCGAACGCCACTAGCAACTGCACCGATGTAAGACACCGGATTCGAGCTCCATGAGTGTCATTTTATTGCCCCATACGCATCCAGTATCCAGTGCGATGGTGTTGACAGAATTGGTCATACCATCGATCGACGCCCAATGGCCAAAAATAACTCTATCTGCTTTCGTCAGTCGATTTTCGTGACTAAACCAAGGCGCAACCTTCTTCCCTGCAAGCGCGTTTGCAGTTGGCGTGGAGCCCTTGCTAATGAGGTCAAGCTTGCCTTTTTTGGTACAGTAGCGCATCCGCGTGAGGTAGTTTGTAATGACCCTTAGGCGTGTCATTCCCGTCAAGTCGTCACACCAGACTATGGGGTCGTTACCGTACATCTCATTAAAAAATGCAATGCAGTTAGGCGCACGAAGCACCGCCTCAACCTCTGAGGCCCTCTTAATTGCGTCGTTGATGGTCCACATCGGCGGTATGCCCGCATGCACTAGGGTGACGCCGTACTGATGGTGGATTAACGGTTGATGATGCAGCCATTCAATGAGGGTTTCACGCTCTGGTGCATCCAGAATGTCATCGAAGTTATCCGACTTACTCATTTTTCTCGCACCGGCTGATACAGCCATCAAGTGCAGGTCATGATTGCCGAGAACAATGGTCGCGTTATCGCGTCGATCGTAAAACCATTTGAGGGTTTGGAGGTTCTGAGGTCCACGATTGATCAGGTCACCAACACTCCAGATAACATCCCGATCTGTATTAAACTTGACCTTCCTGAGCAGGCATTGAAAGGGCTCGAAGCATCCCTGGATGTCACCCACTACGTAGGTTGTCATGGCTCATCTCGTTGCGCTTGGATCGACAATGCGGAGTGTAACGTCGTACAGGCCGATCAGATAGTGGCGGGAGGAAGCACTTCGCTCAGATCGAACAGTTGATCAAGGGACAGCGTCTCTGCGCGGCAGGCCGGGTCAATGCCCAGACCCTCGATTGTGGCGTCCTCAATGACGCCTTTGAGATTATTACGCAAGGTTTTACGGCGCTGCGAAAACGCATGCTGGACCAGTCGTCCCAAGTCCACACGAGAGCACTGTGGTCTGAACTGTTTGGCTCTCGGGGTGAGTCGTACGATTGCTGATTGCACTTTCGGTCTTGGGAAAAATGCCTCGGGTGGTACGTCAAATAAATGTTCAACCTCGCAATCAGCCTGGGTCATGACGCTAATTCTCCCCCAGTTCTTATTACCGGGTCTGGCGGCAATCCGATCAACAACTTCTTTTTGTAACATGAAATGCATGTCCTTTATGACATGCAGCTGTGAGAGTAATTTAAATATTAAGGGTGTCGAAATATTGTAAGGCAGATTGCCAACAATCCTTAAATCATTTGATGTTTCTGATAATTCAGAAAAATCAAATCTGAGTGCGTCAGAGTTAAATAGCATGAAGTCGCGATTAAAAAACATGACGCGAAGCTGACTTTGTAAATCACGATCTATTTCAATTGCTTTAATAGCGCAGCCGCTATCAAAAAGCGCACTTGTGAGTGCGCCTTGGCCCGGACCTATCTCGACTACGTTGTCGTTTTTCGATGGTGAGATGGCGCGTGCTATGGCCGTGATGACGCCTTGGTCAGTGAGGAAGTTCTGGCCAAAGCGCTTGCGAGGTGCGTGAGACTGTGCCCCTAATCTACTGCCGCTCTTACTGCGCTTTGACACGAGAATCGGCAGTTTAAATGAGGCAGTCGTCGAGAGATCCACCATTTTCTACGTGTACTTTGAAAACAACGGGTGTTCGACCGCGCCCGGTCCACTGATGTGTCGTACCATCGACGGTAAGTTGGTATTTTGGAGCGACCTTATTCCCCTTGCGCGGGCCGGCAGATCGTTTTTTCCCAGCTACTTTTTTAGTATTACCCACAATATCATCAGGCGATATACCGAGCTCGTCCATCATGGATTTAAGTTTTTTAACTGCCATTTCCTTTTTTCGCTGCGCGCGCACTGATTCTTGTTGTTTTATTTTTTCCGCCGCAGCCGATAAATTATGCAAGGCGCGCTCAACTTGCTCGACGCTCATTGTCTTTACGGCACGATTTGCAGCTGCTTTTGATTTGGCAATACTTTCTAAGGAGATAGTAGTATTCATATAACTGAAACCTAAATTGTCGTTTTTGTCGTAGTGTTATATTACTGTAAAACAAAATAAACTCACACCTCTTAATAACTTATTTTTTAAATGGCTGATTAAATCAATATGCGTTCAGTTCTCTCGATTGATGGCGGTGGAATCAGAGGGATTATTCCTGCCTTAGTACTCGACTACCTAGAACGTGAGTCGGGTCGACCTATTTCTGATCTTTTTGATTTGGTGGTCGGCACATCATCGGGCGGTATTATTGCTTTGGGGCTGGCACAAGCTGATGCCGATCAACGGCCTAAGTTTTCCGCAAATGATTTGGCCGCATTTTTTGAGAAAAGTGGCAGGACAATTTTTGAAAAGACCCTTTGGCGGAATATTCGATCTGCGGGCGGTGTGTTGGATGAACTTTACTCGGCGCGACCGCTGGAGGTGGTGTTGCGAAAGTATTTCTCTAATACACAGCTGGGCGAGACCCTCGGGTCGACGATGGTAACGGCTTATGACATCGAGGATCGACGAACGCTGTTTTTGAAAAGTTGGCACCCCGACCACGAAACTGTCCGTTGCCGCGATGCCGCTAGGGCGACCAGTGCAGCGCCCACCTACTTTGAGCCGGCGCTGATTGATGTACACGGGGGCCAGCGTGCGCTTATTGACGGCGGCGTCTTTGTGAACTCGCCTGTTGTATCCGCCTATGCTGAAGCGTTAAAGCTGTACCCGAACGAGCCGCTTATGGTGTTGTCGTTGGGAACGGGTGAACTTGTCCGACCTATCCCTTTTGAAACCGCAAAAGACTGGGGCCAAGCAGGGTGGGTGATGCCTCTGCTGGATTGCATGTTCGATGGCGCGACAAAAGCAGCCAATCACCAAATGCGGATGTTTTTGGGTGAGTTGTATATCCGATTGCAAGTCACTCTTGATGAGGCTAATGATGATATGGACGACGCATCTGACGCTAACATAAGCAATTTGAAGCGTATTGCGGACCGCTTGATCGACGAAAATCAGGATACACTGCAGCGGGTTTTATCGTTAACGTCCTAATTGGATATGGCGAGCACAGCTTATAGCTTCCGTGATGGCCGCTATCATACTTTGGCACGAGGCATTCCCTTGCCCAGCTCGATCGAGCGCCGTTCCGTGATCTACCGACGTTCTAATAATAGGAAGGCCTAAGGTGATGTTGACTGAGGATCCAAATCCTTGCGTTTTCAAGACCGGTAGACCTTGGTCGTGGAACATAGCGAGGACAATATCCGCTGTTTTGACCTCGGGTGAGACAAAGGCTGTGTCCGCGGGGATGGGAAGGCTGACATCCAATCCGTTTGCCAGTGCAGTTTTCTGAGCGGGAATAAGCACCTCTATTTCCTCTCGACCTAGGTGACCATCCTCTCCTGCATGCGGATTCAGACCAAGCATCGCGATACGCGGCTTTTCGATGCCATAGAACTGTCGCAATGCATTGTCGATTATACTGAACTGTCGAGTGAGTGAGTCCTCACTTATTGCGTCGGAGACATGGCGTAAAGGCAGGTGAGTTGTGGCTAAGGCGACTCTCAGCCCCTCGGTAGCGAGCATCATTACGACTTCATCACAGCCAAAATAGTCCCTGAAGAATTCAGTGTGGCCCGTGAAGTGGACTCCGGCATCGTTCAGCAGCGACTTTTGAATGGGTGCAGTGACAATGGCGTCGTAGCGGCCGTCGGCGACACCCGCTGCCGCCGTATTTAACATCTGAATGATGTGTGCTGCATTATCGGGATCCAACACGCCCGGTGTTACGGAGCGAGGGCAGGGCGTGTGCAGCACGTGCACCGTGCCGGGTGCGTGTTGTACTGGAGCTGCGTTGATTTCAATAGGGAGGATACGTGTGTCTAAGTTCAGCGCGGTGACACGTTGTTGCAAGACGTTAATATCACCAACAACGGTAATGCAGGCTTCGAAATTTGAGTGAAGCGCGTTTAGAATAACATCAGGCCCAATGCCCGCAGGTTCTCCTGCGGTGATCATAATGCGCGGCGCTTCCATGTTAGCGGCGGCCTCCTTTACTTAATATCGACAAACGCCTCCTCGCGAATTTTTCTGAGCCAGTTGTCTAGCTCTTCTTCGTATTTTGCTTCGCGAAGATAGCCTGCAATCTGATTTCGTCGCACCTGCTCTGCAAAATCTTCAGTTCGTCGTCCAGTCACCTCAAGTATATGCCAGCCAAACTCACTTCTAACGGGGTCAGTAATGACGCCTATTTCAGCGCTCGCCATGGCAGCTTCAAACTCTGGGACCATTTGACCCGGATTGGTCCAGCCTAGCTCGCCACCTTCTTGAGCGGAGCCAATGTCATCGGAGTGTTTTTTGGCAAGTTCAGCAAAATCTTCACCCTCTGCAATGCGACTTTTTAGATCCAGCGCAAATTTCTGCGCCGCCTCATCGTCGAGTACTTCATTGGGTGTTAATAAAATATGCCTCACATTTGTTTGCTCGACCAGACGCTCGAGTCCTCTCGCCTCAGCGAGATGGACCAAATGGAGGCCTGAGTTGGATTCGACTTTGCCGGTATCCCCTGCCTTTAAGTTTGGAATAATCCCAGCGAACATACTGGGGATGTCACTGAACTTCCGCCAGCCAAGGTCTCCGCCGCTAAAGGAAAAAGCCCCCTCAATAGCCACTGCCTCTGAAAAGTCCGCGCCCGCCAAGATCGCCGCCAAAACACCGTCGACATACTCTTCTTTAGCGATCCGTCGCTCTGCGTCGTCAGATTTTGAAAAAGGCAGAAGTGCTTGCACAACGCGATATTCGGGCTCCGTCAGCTCGATACCTTCCTCGGTATTCATGAAATTATCGATTTCTTTTTCCGTGATGTTGATATCGCGCATTACGCTGCCTTGCTGCACGCGCTGAATCGCTAATTCATCGCGCAGGCCCTCACGCATTTCGAGGTAGCTCTGACCACTTTGAGTGAGCGCATCGCGAAATTGCTCGAGATTCAGACCATTCTGGGCGGCAATTCTGGCCATAGCCTGATCGAGCTGTGCGTCGGGTATCCGCACGCCAAAACGCTCGGCAAGTTGCAGCTGTATATTTTCTAAAATTAGGCGATCCAACGTTTCCTGAAGGACGGTTTCGTCATCGGGCAATGCCATATTGCGCTGCGCTGCGCTGGCTTTTATTTGCTCAATACGCTCACGCACTTCGCTCGCTAGGATAATATCTTCGTCAACAATCGCGACGACGGTATCAAGCTGCACCAGTTGCGCCACTGCGAGCTGTGATGTCACCGCAATGACCACCGCGAAAAACCATGTAACTTTAACGTTTAGCATTGAACCCTCTAATCATGTCTTGCATGAGATTGTCGACTCGGTTTCCGAAGCCACCTAAACCTTTAAGAACGAACTGGAATTGGAACGCACGATCGCGCACCAGTTCCGGTTCAGATACGAAGAATTCGGCGTCCCGGAGTGCGTCCAAATAACTCATATAAATTAATCGCACCTTGATGCAGCAGCCATCGTACTCGACGCCAATCATATCTTCCACGCTGCTGCCTATCTCTAGCGAATATCGCACTGCACCAAATGCGCTCCAATTTTCATTGATTGGGAAATAGGCAGACGAATTCACCTGCTCCGTCACAGGTCTCGCAGAAAAGGATGCCGGTGGCTCCCGAAACGTATAGCCAACGTTGACAATAGCGTCGTCGCTGGGCCGAAAACCGATTCGGATATTGGTCGCATCGATTTCTTGATCATAACTGTCGAACAGGACGTTACTGTGGATACTCCAGCGCTCGCTGGTCCGAACATCAAGAGCAAATGCGAGTGCGGAACCCTCATCAGTGAGCGCCGCGTCTCTCTCGCTCAGCCGGACACGTTGGTCACGAAAATTTATTACCTGACCTATGCTTGCTGACACACGCTCAATCCCCGACTTAGGGTCCACGAGTCTGGAAGTGACGCCAAGTGACAGCTGGTTTGCATCAGCTAGTCGGTCATAGCCAGAAAAGCGAGTAGCCCGGAACAGCTGGCGGTAGCTAAACGTGAGTTCAGCGCTATCAAAGTCTGGAATGCCCGAATGATCATCGTAGCTTGCGTAAAGGTACTGCACGCGGGGTTCAAGTGTTTGTATAAATGATGTTCCAAATAGGGTGGTCTGGCGCTCGAATTCAAGACCGCCTTCGATTCTGGTTACCCAGGAATCTACCGATGCTTCCCACGACTGATTGCTATCCGGCGACTTAAGACGGTAGTCGATGGCTCGGTAGCTAACACTCGTGTTTAAAAATCCATAGTCGCGCGTCATAGGCAGTGTTAGGCCCAGTTCTTGATATAGACGTTGCCCCGTGACTTTGTCTGCATCGGTATCAAAGTTTGCCGCTTGCAATTGAATGATGGGTGCCAAAGGTCCAATCATCTCATTGCCTCGCCAAACAGCACTGATTTGCGGCAGCCGCTTGTAATTATCAGAGAGGTCATCGGTAATATTCTGAAACTGCTGTGCCTCTAAGCCAAACAGCCAGTTATCGGCTAACCAATCGAGGCGTGCGTGCTGTAACAAGGCAGTTTGCCGTTGCGCGCTAAGTGTATTGTTTTCGAGATCTCTCAAATAGCGATTGTCACTCACTTTTGAGTAGTCAATGTGCGTGCGTAGGCGATCGGATGGATCGCTTGATTGCTGAACATTGATTGACCAGCGGTCCTCATTAGGGGGCGTGGCATGCAAGTCATCACTGCGCAAGACGGCTCCGGTGATATCCCAAAAGCCGGTGCGCTGACTTAGCAGTCGCGCATTTAACCGGTGCAGTAATCCCCGGTCCTGTATCAGTCGCGGCGAGTAAGTCGCGTCGTAATTAGGCGCAAGGTTCATATAAATGGGCACAGTTACGTCAACACCGCCGCGAGTGTCGCTACTGACATCGGGAAATAGCAAGCCGGTTTTGCGCTGGTCGTCCAGTGGAAATTGTATCCAGGGGAGATAAGCAATAGGTACCCCTTTAACATCGATCCGCGCGCCCCAGGCCTCACCGATACGAGTGGTCGAGTCGACGCGAAGATTTTCTGCCGTTACTACCCAGCTTGGCTCGATCGGCGAGCAAAACGTCAGGCTGCCGTCTTCGATTTCCAAGGACCCATTAGCGTCTCGCGCAATCGCATCTGCAACGCCGTACAGCTGCTGGTCGTACATCGCAAATTCAGCATTTGCGAGTAGCGCGCGCTCACCTAGACTGTCGTAGTTCATGGTGTCGCCATACATGACGATACCGGGCTCCCGAAACTCGATGGGCCCCTGTGCTACGACGGTTTGCTCTATCCGGTCGATGCTGACTTCCTGCGCCTTCAACGTTCTGTAGCCTTGGGATACAGTGACATTATCTGAGAAATAAAGAGTCTCATCCGTAATATCAGTATCGCCAGCCGTTACTTCGAGATCGAATTGCGCTGGGGGTACAGAGCGGTCCACGTTGACTAGCGGATCTTGGTAGCGACCGCCGCACTTTATGCATCGTTCGTCGCGATCATCCTCGCGAACAAGGGCCAGTGGCACCCAGTTTATCCGTGCTTGAATAGCTGTTTCATCGATGAGGTCATCTGCAATAGCCCCGGTCACCGTTGCGATCAAAATGAGCGCGATAATCAGCATGCGGGCAATTAGCAGAGGGTATATTTGGTTTGTCAAAGAGGCGTGCACAAGCGTTTCGGCGCCAGGTTCAGGTTATTATGATGGACCGTAGTGTAACGTGCTGGAGGTTTACTTGGTTTCGAGTTTTTTTGGCAATGCTGCGGATTTATCGTAGGCGCAAGGAGTGGCAATGAATTCAGACGAACATCGAGAGGGGTTGGCGTGGTTAGCTGACATACTTAGGTGTTCAACGGAATCTCTCGTATCAGAGCTTATTGCCGGTGATGCCAGTCCTCGGAAGTTCTATCGTATTACGACGGCTGATCTTCAGACACACATATTGATGCTGTCACCCGCCACCGAGAATAACGAGCGGTTTGTCTTAGTGCAGCGCCTGTTGGAGAGTAAGGCCATTCCCGTACCGGGTCTGCCGCGCGCCGATATGCGTCGCGGTTACTTCCTCCTGGAAGATTTGGGCGACATCACCTTCTGGCAGGCCTTGGAAAACACCCCAAAGGCAGTCGAGGTTGATAGCTTGTATCACGGCGCACTCAGCGTTCTAGCGAGTCTTCAAGTCATTAGATCGGCGGACCACGTCTTACCGCGCTACGACTACACCGAGTTAAAGCGCGAGCTCGATGTATGTCCCGATTGGTTTTTTAGTAAGGTCCTGCGGCTTGATCTCGATAAGCAAGCGGTTGCTTTGTTTGGAGCGTTCAGTGAGCGCCTGATTGACGCCGCGCATGCCCAGCCCCAGGTACTGGTCCACAGGGATTATCACAGCCGAAATTTGATGATGAGCAGTGACAAGCTGACACCGACACTCATCGACTTCCAGGACGCGATTATTGGACCGGTGTGTTACGACGCTGCATCCTTGCTGAAGGATGTTTATGTTGTGTGGCCGCGTGGTAGGCAACTGGAATGGCTTGCGCATTACTGGCGGCTCTTAACCGAAACGGGACAGTTGCCCTCGGACTCCTGGGCCCAGTTCATTCAGTGGTTTGATCTGATAGGGCTGCAGCGCCATGTCAAAATTTTAGGTGTCTTTTCAAGGCTCTGGCTGCGCGATGATAAGCCGGGTTACATGAGGGATATTCCAGTTGTTATTGGCTATATTCGCGAGGCGTGTATCGAGTGGGGGGACGACTTCCCAGAATTGTTGCTATTTTGGGATTGGTTCGAAAAGGAAGTGATGCCCACCGCCTCTCGTCAAAATTGGTACGCCGGATCATGAGGCAGGCAATGATTCTGGCTGCGGGTGAGGGTCGTCGTATGCGACCACTGACCGATACGAAGCCTAAGCCACTGATTGAGGTTGCTGGACGGCCGCTTCTGGAGCATCACATTGAGGCGCTCGTTGCGGCAGGCATTACTAAGCTGGTAATTAACGCGTCATACCTGGCGGCCCAGATAGTCGATTTTTGTGGCGATGGCAGTCGCTGGGGCTGTCGCATACACATATCGCTGGAGGACAGTCCTCTCGAAACGGGTGGCGGCATCATAAGGGCATTACCGTTACTGGATGACGCCCCGTTTATTGTCGTCAATGGTGATGTGTTTACCGACTACCCACTATCTCGGTTGTGTGCAGTTGAATTAGGAGACGACCTGGCACACTTGATTATGGTCCCGAATCCTTCACAACATCCCGCTGGCGATTTCCCAATCAGCCATGGACGACTTGCTGCGAACGGTGCTCCTAGGGCGACCTTTGCCGGTTTGTCGGTCGTGCGCCGCGAGTTGTTCGCTAGCGCGCCTGCAGGGATTGTGCCCCTGAAGCCACTGCTGGATCTCGCGATCGCGTCCGGACGAGTATCAGGCGAGCTGTGGCATGGGCATTGGTCAGATGTAGGAACGCCGCATCGTCTGTCAGTTCTTGAAGCACGGCTGTCGCGCGCCGCTGACTAATGTCCTCTCGACTGGTGGCTTTGGTCGCCGCGCTTTACACTACGCACTTTTACATCATCGGACACTGATATGCGTGATTACCTGATCGCACCCTCTATTTTGGCTGCGGATTTCGCCCGCTTGGGCGAGGACGTCGAGGCCGTGCTGGCCGCTGGTGCCGACATCGTGCATTTCGATGTCATGGACAATCACTATGTGCCGAATTTATCAGTCGGACCCATGGTCTGCAGCGCCCTTCGGAATTACGGCATTACAGCGCCCATTGACGTTCATCTTATGGTCAAGCCTGTCGATGCATTGGTCGGCATGTTTGCTGATGCCGGCGCCTCGTACATTACCTTCCACCCCGATGCGTCAACACACGTCGATAGAACGCTTCAGTTGATCCGTGACGCAGGCTGCAAATCAGGCCTGGTATTCAACCCGGCATCCAGCCTTGATGCGCTCCAGTATGTGCTCGATAAAGTGGATATGATTTTGCTGATGTCAGTCAATCCTGGTTATGGCGGACAATCGTTTATCCCCTCTACGTTAGATAAGTTACACGAGGCACGTTTACTGATTGATCAATCCGGACTCGATATTCGCCTCGAGGTCGATGGCGGCATTGGTCCGGCTAACATCAGGGCGGCGGCAGAGGCCGGTGCCGATACGTTCGTTGCTGGCTCTGCGATATTTGGAAAGCCAGACTATGCAGACGTCATCCGTAACATGCGCAACGAGTTGGCACAGGTTAAATCGCAATGACATTGAGTCGCGCTGAATTCGATGCGCTGGTGGGGCGGGGGTATTCTCGCATTCCCCTCACGCGCACGCTTTTGGCAGATACCGAGACGCCGCTCTCGACCTATACAAAGCTATGTCAATCACCGTATTCATTCCTATTTGAGTCAGTTGAGGGCGGAGAAAAATGGAGTCGCTATTCCATTGTTGGACTGCCAGCTACTGAGCGTCTTGAAGTCCGAGGCCACATTATCGAGCGCTTTACAGGCGACAGACTTTCTGAACGTTACGAAGTTGACGATCCGCTGGCCGAAATTGAGCAGTTACATGGATCTGCATCGAGCGCACCGCTAGAGACGTTACCTGTCTTTCATGGCGGATGGGTCGGCTACTTTGCTTATGACACGGTTCGTTATGTAGAGCCTAAATTAGCCAAATCTGCCAATCGAGACACATTGGAGTCGCCTGATATTTTGCTGATGCTGGCTGAAGAGGTGGTGGTCTTTGACAACCTTCGCGGCACGCTTACCTTGATTGTGAGTGCAGATGCCTCCGATCAACATGCATTTGATCAGGCAACTCAGCGGCTTGCGGAGTTAGAGGGGCAATTGCATGAGCCCATGGCACCCCTGACGCGATTTGAGCTTAGCTCAACAGACACGACAGACATTGAGTCTCGGGTGACATTCGAAACCGATCAAGCGACATTTGAGTCTTGGGTGACGCGTGTTAAGGATTACATTCTCGACGGCGATGTCATGCAGGTTGTCGTCTCGCAAAGGATGTCGTTGCCATTCACTGCAGACCCCGTGAATTTATATAGAGCACTTCGTCACTTAAACCCGTCGCCGTATTTGTATTATCTCGATCTTGATGAGTTTCATGTTGTTGGCAGTTCGCCTGAGATTTTAGTTCGTGCAGAGCGAGGTCAAATCACGGTAAGACCGATCGCGGGCACCATACGCAGGGGTGCAACTGAGGAGGAGGATGCGGCCCTCGCTGCCACGCTGCTTTCGGATGAGAAGGAGCGAGCGGAACATCTGATGTTGATAGACTTGGGTCGTAATGATGTCGGGCGAGTTGCGGCACCAGGCACCGTTCAATTGACCGATAAGATGGTTATCGAGAAGTACTCTCACGTCATGCACATCGTCTCAAATGTGACAGGCGAGTCGCGGGATAATGTGACCGCTATCGATGCATTGCGAGCCACACTACCGGCCGGAACACTGAGCGGAGCGCCGAAAATTAGGGCAATGGAAATTATTGATGAGCTTGAGCCTGTGAAGCGTGGCGTCTATGGCGGTGCCGTCGGCTATTTAGCGTGGTCTGGGGATATGGATACGGCCATCGCCATTCGTACGGCAATAGTCAAAGATGACACACTCATTGTGCAAGCCGGTGCTGGCGTCGTTGCCGACTCGATACCAGCATCCGAGTGGGAGGAAACTCTGAATAAAGCAAGAGCCGTGCTGAGAGCAGCTGCGATGGTGGAGGCGAGTTAAGCCAATGAGTGCGCCTAATGTATTGATGATCGACAATTACGATTCATTCACTTGGAACGTCGTGCAGTACCTGTGGGAGCTTGACGCATCGGTTGCCGTGCATCGCAATGATGACATTACGACTGACGAGATCGCAGGGTTCAAGCCTGAATTATTGTGTATATCACCTGGGCCTTGCTCGCCAACTGAGGCTGGCGTGTCGATTGCCGCGATAACGCAATTTGCGGGTGAGATACCGATATTTGGTATCTGCTTGGGTATGCAAAGCATTGGTGCGGCCTATGGTGGCGATATTATTCGTGCGCCGGAAGTAATGCACGGCAAGACCAGTGATGTTCATCATAGGGGGCAGGGTGTATTCGCTGGCCTGCCCTCGCCATTTACGGCCACCCGATACCACTCGCTGGTCGTTGACCCAAAGACCTTACCCGAGTGTTTAGAGGTCACTGCTTGGACGGTTGGTGCTGATGGAGAAATAGATGTCATCATGGGCCTTCGTCACAAGACGCTCGCGGTAGAGGGTGTCCAGTTTCACCCCGAGTCGATTCTCACTGAGCATGGGCACGCCATGCTGCAAAACTTTTTACAGCAAGCGGGCTGAGGTCTTTCAATGGATATTCAAACGGCAATCGCGCGCGTTGTTAGTGGCCAGTCCTTATTGCGCAGCGATATGGAATCCGTCATCCGAACGGTTATGCAGGGCGAGGCAACCGAGGCACAAATTGGCGGCTTGCTAGTCGGTCTTCGGATGAAGGGGGAGACTATCGACGAAATTGTCGGTGCTGCAGCTGTCATGCGCGCCCTGGCGACCCCCGTCCCGATTGGCACTGACGGACTGATTGACCTAGCTGGCACCGGTGGTGATGGCGCCAACTTATTTAACGTATCTACCGCGGCCACATTCGTCGTTGCAGCGGCAGGCGGTCGAATTGCCAAGCATGGCAATCGATCAGTCTCGAGCTCCTCCGGATCATCTGATGTACTGTCGGCGCTTGGCGTCAATTTAGCCGTCACCCCCGATGCAATTGCCGACTGCATTGATGCGCTGGGTGTTGGCTTCATGTTCGCACCCATGCACCACAGCGCAATGAAGCACGCCATCGGGCCGCGCCAACAACTGGCTGTACGAACTATTTTCAATATTCTGGGCCCACTGACTAACCCGGCCGGTGCACGCCGACAGGTGCTGGGTGTCTTTTCAGCCTCATTATGCAAGGTGATGGCGGCCGCACTGCGTGATTTGGGTAGCGAGCACGTTATGGTCGTTCATGGAGAAGATGGCTTGGATGAAATATCGATCAGTGCGAAGACGCAGGTTTGCGAGCTCGTCGATGGCGAGTTAGTTGAGTATCAGATTGATCCTCAAGAGTACGGTCATGCCCACGACTCGGTCGAGGATTTGTCCGTGGCCAATGCCGATGATTCGGCCGCCCTGATTCGTGCCGCCTTGGGTGGTGTCGATACCCCTCGAGCAGACAAAGCGCGCTCTATCATCGCAATGAACGCTGGGGCAGGTTTGTACGTTGGAGGCCAAGCAAATTCATTATCAGAGGGAATCGCTTTAGCATATGAGGCCATCCGCTCAGGCAAGGCTCTGCAGCGTCTCAACGGTTTTGCAGCGAAAACTCAGACCATGGGAGACGCATAATGTCGACTACCACACCGACCGTACTAAGACGTATTTGCGATCGCAAGCGAGAGGAAATCGCTGAGCGCAAGCGACAGACGACGGTTGCTGAGTTGATAGCTCGAGCTGAAGCGCAGAGTGCACCTCGCGGATTTATTGCTGCGTTGCAGCAACGGGTGCGTTCGGGCAGTCCCGCAGTTATTGCTGAAATCAAAAAGGCGAGCCCCAGTAAAGGGGTTATTCGAGACGATTTTGACCCAGCGTCAATAGCGAAAAGTTATGAGTTGGGTGGCGCTGCCTGTCTCTCTGTCCTGACCGATATCGATTTTTTTCAGGGTAGTGATGAGTATTTGCAGGCGGCTCGGGCAGCGAGTCACCTGCCCGCTATTCGCAAAGACTTTACCTTGGAAAGTTATCAGATCTGGGAGTCACGAGCCCTTGGTGCCGATGCCATTTTACTGATCGTCGCCTGTCTTGATGATAAACAACTGTCCGATCTGTTTGCTGAGGCCCGTATTGCGCAACTCGATGTGTTAGTGGAGGTTCACGATCGTGCCGAGCTCGATAGGGCGCTTGTCTTGGATCTTGATCTTGTCGGGATCAATAACCGCGATTTGCACACCTTTGACACCAGCTTAACTACGACGCTCGATCTCTTGGCTAGTGTGCCCGAGGGTGTCGAGGTGGTCACAGAGAGTGGTCTGCATACATCGGAGGATATGAAGCTGATGTTGGGACAGGGCGTATCGACGTTTCTGATTGGCGAGTCTTTTATGCGGCAACCCTCACCCGGCGATGCGCTTGCCCAAATGGTCGCGGGTGCTAAGAGTTAATGACTGAAGAGGCAATGTTGACGGGCTCCCTGAGCACGACGATAGTCTTTCCAGCGACTGTGATATAGCCATCACCTTCCAGCATTTTGAGCACTCGGCCGGCCATTTCGCGGGAACAGCCGACGAGCTTACCAAGCTCTTGGCGCGTTACGCGGATTTGCATTCCGTCTGGATGTGTCATGGCTTCAGGAAGGCTGGTCAATTGAATCAGCGAGCGGTGAATGCGGCCGTAGACGTCAATAAAAGTGAGGTCGGCGAGTTTTCTCGTTGTATTTTTAAGGCGCTGGCCAATCTGCGTTGTCAGTGCGTAAAGCACGTCAGGGTACTGCTGACGAATCGTATGAAACTTTTCATAACTGATGCGCCCAAACTCACAGGGTGTCCTCGTGACCAAATTAGCGGTACGGTGCTCCTCGCCAAAGAGCCCCATTTCACCAAAGAACTCTCCGGGGTTGAGGTAGCTGACGACCATCTCCTGCTCGGGATCTTCAATGTCATCAACAATGACCGATACGGAGCCGTCGAGGATCAAATAAAGCTCCTGGCTCGGCTCGCCCTGCCGAAAAACAATGGCCCTCGATTTCATCGAGACACGCTCACAATGCTCGAGAAATGCTTCAGCATTGGGAATACGCTTGCTTACTAAGTAGTTCATCGATCGGGCCATTTATGTGATTGCGCGCGAAGTTACAGTAGCATAGCGGCACATCTTACGCGCTGCCAACTCTAGCGTCGTGGGCCACAGTAGTGAAACAGAACGAGGGATAATGATGCATGGCACAGTGAAATGGGTGGATGGTGTGATGACGCTCGGTGAGTCTGGCTCAGGCCACAGTGTGGTGATGGACGGTCCTCCGGAGCTTGGTGGGAAAAACCACGGTTTGCGACCCATGGAGATGTTGCTACTTGGCACCGGTGGGTGCGCCTTATTCGATGTTCTGACAATGCTCAAAAAGTCACGGCAAGTCATTACCGATTGTCGCGTCGAACTTCAGGCGGAGCGTGCTGACGGCACGCCTGCCGTGTTTACAGCGATCAACCTGCACTTTGTCGTAGAGGGCGATGGAATCAAAGACAATCAAGTTGCGCGAGCCGTTCAGCTGTCAGCAGAAAAGTATTGCTCGGCGTCAATTATGCTCGCGACGGGTGGCGTTAAGGTGACACATTCTCACGAGACGATAAGTCACTGACGGCTCTTAACTACTTCGCGTTGCCTTCTGTTGTATAACCGCTTCTGTTTTTTTCCACTTCTTTTTATAACCAATAGGTTGTCTTTGTCATGAGTTGACTGCTGGCTCGCATGACTCGCTTGATTCCCCTCGGAAACTCCTCTCCGCCGTGTTCAAGCGCGTGCTCGCCATGTCGTTCCTCTTCGACCAGCATCTGTTGCAGAACCAATTGCGATTTTCGATCGTCGGCAGGCAACTTCTGTAAGTGTTCTTTGAGGTGCGCGGCGACACCTTCCTCGGTTGCGTGAACAAAGCCGAGGCTGACCTTGTCACCAATCGTCCCGGTGATGGCGCCTAAAATGTAAGAACTGGCAAAAAATAGTGGGTTGAGGCGGCTTGTGTGGGCGCCTAGCTCATCGATTCGCTCCTCACACCAGTCTAGGTGATCCTTCTCTTCTTGCGCTGCCTGCAGCAGTGCCTCACGTGTTTTTTCAGACTTAGCGACTAGGGCTTGTCCTCGATACAGGGCCTGCGCGCACACCTCGCCCGTGTGGTTGATTCGCATCAAACCACCAGCATGTTTGCGCTCTGAGTCGTTCAGCTCAGCATCCTTGTGGCCTGCCGCGGGAGACGGACGTTCACCAGACATGGCGCTTGTCCGCTGGCTTAACTCTCGCATGGCGGTGTCGATCGTCGAAAGGACGTGGTCCATTCGTGTCAGTTGTCTTTGCATGACGTTAGTACCTTCTCTTTGCTCTGAGCTTAGCGCTCTAGTGCTCGCCAACCAATATCGCTGCGAAATTTCATGCCCTGCCAGCTGATGTTGGATGCGGCTGAGTAGGCGAGTTTAGCAGCCTCTGACAACGAGGGCGCTTTGGCTGTAACACACAGAACGCGACCTCCAGATGTTACGACGCTGCCGGCCTCAGTGCGGGTGCCTGCGTGAAAAACCTTTACCGACTCGGAGCCGGCGTCTAAGCCTGCAATCGGCAGACCAGTAGGGCTCGACTCTGGGTAATGCTCGGATGCAAGCACGACGCCGATAGTGGCATCTTGACTCCACAGCACAGACTCGTTCCCGAGCGAACCGGAGCAGGCTGCGAGGCAGTGCTGAACGAGATCTGACTCCAAACGCATCATAATCGGCTGTGTTTCCGGATCGCCAAAGCGGCAGTTAAATTCGATGACCTTGGGTGCTCCAGTGTCGTCGATCATCAGGCCCGCATAGAGAAAACCACGATACCGATTGCCATCCTGAAGCATACCCTCCACGGTTGGTGTGATGATCTCCTCAATCACGCGCTGATGGATGGCGGGCGTCACTACGGGAGCTGGGGAATACGCACCCATACCCCCCGTGTTTGGACCCGAGTCACCCTCGCCAACGCGCTTATGATCTTGCGATGTCGCCATCGTCTGCACGTCAGTGCCATCAACCATGACGATAAAGCTGGCTTCCTCGCCTGATAAGAACTCCTCGATGACGACGCGAGCACCCGCTTCTCCGAAGGCATTGCCTGACAACATGTCTCTCGCTGCCGCCTCGGCCTGCTCGATGGTCATTGCGACAATGACGCCTTTGCCCGCGGCTAGTCCATCGGCTTTAACCACAATGGGTGCGCCCTGACGCCGAATATAGTCGCAAGCTGCCTCAGCCTCTACAAAGGTGGCGTAGGCACCTGTGGGAATATCGTGCCGTGCCAAGAAGTCCTTTGTAAACGCTTTTGATCCCTCTAGTTGAGCTGCGGCGGCGCTTGGGCCAAAGCATTTCAGTCCCAGTTGATCAAAGTGATCAACAATGCCGTCAACCAGTGGCGCTTCAGGCCCAACTACGGTGAGTTGGCAATCGTTGTGTTCGGCGAATGACGATAAAGAAGCAAAATCAGTTGGGTTGATATCCACGTTCTGACACTTTGGCTCAGCAGCCGTCCCCGCATTGCCCGGTGCGACAAAAACCGTCTGCACTGCCTTCGACTGGGCGAGTTTCCATGCCAGAGCATGTTCGCGGCCACCGCCGCCAATCATCAGTACATTCATGGTCAGTGCCTGTTAGTGTCTGTTAGTGTCTAAAGTGCCGTACGCCGGTGAATACCATGGCCATCCCAGCCTCGTTCGCCGCTGCGATCACATCCTCGTCTCTTATAGATCCGCCGGGCTGAATCACTGCCCGAATTCCCCTCTCGGCGGCATTATCGATGCCGTCGCGAAACGGGAAAAAGGCATCAGATGCCATGACCGCACCGGCAACATCAAGACCCGCGTGCTCGGCCTTAATGGCGGCTATTCGGGCTGAATTGACACGGGACATTTGACCTGCTCCCACGCCAATAGTCCGCTGGTGAGAGGCGTAAACAATGGCATTGGATTTCACAAATTTCGCAACTCGCCAGGCAAATAATAGATCGCCCATCTCTTGCTCAGTCGGCGCGCGGTCGGATACCACGCTGACGTCTTTCGGTAACAGAACATGATCATCTCGATCTTGTATAAGTAGGCCACCGTTAACTTTCTTCAAGTCCCAGGCGGCGCTTCTGTCACCCCAATAGCCGGTGGATAAAACCCGTACATTGGGTTTGGCTGCAACGGCTTCCAACGCACTTTCGGCAATGGCTGGTGCCGTGATCACTTCAACAAACTGAGATTCGATAATGGAAGATAAGGTTTCGGCGTCCAGTTCGCGGTTAAAGGCAATAATGCCACCAAAGGCTGATTCGGTATCCGTTTCAAAGGCTAGGCGATAGGCTTCGAGAAGAGTGGGCGCCACTGCTACGCCACAGGGGTTGGCATGCTTCACAATGACACACGCCGGCGCATCAAATGATTTAACGCACTCAATTGCAGCGTCTGCATCTGCAACATTATTGTAGCTCAAAGGTTTTCCCTGATGCAGAACAGCGGATCCTACCCCCGCCTCACTGGCCTTGCGATCTACATAAAATGCCGCACTTTGATGAGGATTCTCACCGTAGCGCATGACTGAACTTCGCTCGAACTGAAAGTTTGCCGTGCGCGGGAAGGCGCTCGGCTCACCCGCATCGACTCGCCGGCCGAGGTAATTGGCAATGGCGCCGTCGTAGCCAGCGGTGTGCTCAAAGGCCTTTACTGCGAGATCGAACCGCAATTCATCGGTGGTACCACCGTGCGCGGAGAGCTGGGAGAGTACCCGCGGGAAGTCGCTATTATCGACCACGATGGCGACATCCCGATGGTTTTTCGCCGCTGCACGGACCATTGTTGGTCCTCCGATATCGATATTTTCAATGGCATCACCGAGCGAACAATCCGGATTCGCCACCGTTGACTCGAAGGGGTAGAGATTCACCACAACAAGATCGATACCGTCAATATCGTTATCCGACATGACCGCATCGTCGGTGCCACGACGCCCTAAAATACCGCCGTGGATTTTGGGATGCAGTGTTTTGACTCGACCATCCATCATCTCTGGGAAGCCGGTGTGATCAGACACTTCGGTGACCGCAATGCCCTCTGACATCAGCAGTCGGCAGGTGCCACCAGTTGACAGTATGGTCACGCCGTTTTCAGCCAGTGCTTTTGCAAAAGCCACAACCCCCGTTTTGTCTGAAACACTGATTAACGCGCGTTGTATTGGGGCGATTCTCGCCTCGCTCATGGGGATACCTTTTTGTTAAAGAAGTTTATATTGACGTAGTTTTTTTCTGAGTGTGCCTCGGTTCAGCCCCAGCATGGCAGCAGCACGACTCTGGTTATTGCCTGTGTACTCCATGACTACGCGTAGAAGGGGCTCTTCGACTTCCGCGAGCACGAGTTCATAAAAATCGGTCGTATCTTCGCCATCTAAAATCGCGATGAACTGACGAATAGCGTCCTCAGCTGCGACTTTGAGAGCACCCTGTGTGTTGTCACTCATGCCGCTAGCGTCCCCCACTGGGTGTTGCGTTCTGAGCGCAGCATTAAGTCCACGATTTCAGCTTGTTTTGTCTCGATGAAGTGAGTCTGAGCATCTTGACAGGATAGCGCATTGAATTCGCGCTTGAAGCGAGCATATTGCTCACCGAGTTCTGTCTCAAAGAACCACCCCGCGTGCTTCCGCGCAATTTTATGTCCCATAGTTTCGCCATGAAAACCATGCAAAGATTGGAGATGCTCCCGCATAATTGCGAAGCGATCAGCTATATCCGGCACCCGATAGTCGCCACCTTGCAGCGCCCTAGCTATAGCGCCGGGTAGCCACAGTCTTCCCTGAGCTGCTCTACCGACCATAACACCTGCGGCCTTTGTAAAGTCCAGCACCTGCCGGGCTTTCACGGCGGATGTAATATCGCCATTGGCAATGACTGGGATATCCACTGCTGACACGATGTTCCGAATCGTGTCGTATTCAACCGCTCCACTGAACTTATCTGCTCGCGTTCGTCCGTGAACAGTGAGCATAGCGACACCGGCTCGCTGGGCAATCTCCGCAATCTCTACACCATTGCGACAGTCGCTTGAGAGTCCCGTTCGTATTTTTAGTGTAACCGGCACGGACACAGCATGGGTCACTGCCTTTAATATGGTTTGGACCAGCGCAGGGTCAGCTAGCAGTGCAGAGCCTGCCGCTTTTTTACAGACCTTTTTAGCTGGGCAGCCCATGTTGATGTCAATGACTTCGGCACCGCAGTTGGCGTTATAGCGGGCTGCATTGGCTAAGGTGACTGGGTCATTGCCAACAAGTTGCACCACCCGTAATCCAGCATCCCTACTGTGCTGAGTGCGTGATTGAGACTTTCGAGAGCCGGCAAGTGATGCATCGGCACTTAGCATTTCTCCTACGGCTATGTCGGCGCCGCAGCGAATGGCAAGTTGGCGCATGGGTAAGTCTGTGACGCCTGCCATGGGCGCCAGAAAAACCGGTGTCACCTTAGAAAATGAGCCAAGCTGCATGTGGAACGCGCTAACGAGTGTGAGTGGCATAGTTTAAAGAAGCCGTCCCCAGTGTTGAAGCCTCGTGTTTTGGTAGTTTTGGCATGGCACGCCAAATCCTCCAGACGTATCGCGGATTGAGCTTGTATAAGAAGCTCCAGGAAGACACTTTAAAGACCTTAAAAAGAGCCTATCTTCGTTAAAAAAGCACACAATGACTGGCTTTTTGCGAAATCAGTAGACAGCACTTGAGTGCTGATAGAGACTTCGAACAGTTTTATTTGTTCGAGCGGCAACTGATGGCTGACATTTTAGTATTACACGGCCCGAACTTGAATTTGTTGGGAACGCGAGAGCCCGATGTGTACGGCAGCGAAGATTTGGTGTCGATCGATACGCGACTGGCTGCGATTGCGACTACCGCTGGGCGGTCACTGGAGAGTTTCCAGAGTAATTCAGAAGCGGCGCTGATTGATAAAGTCCATGCAGCGAGAGCGGAAACGCAGGCGATTATTATTAATCCGGCAGGTCTAACGCATACGAGTGTGTCGCTTCGTGATGCGCTTGCGGGTGTTGCGATTCCATTTGTAGAGGTCCATCTCTCCAACGTCTATGCGCGTGAACCCTTTAGGCACCACAGCTTTTTCTCCGATTTGGCGATTGGTGTTATCTCGGGGCTCGGAAGCGTCGGCTATGACCATGCACTGCACTTTTTATTGAACCGCCATTGATTATTGAAACGCAATTGATTGAACCACAACCACTGATTATTGAACCGACATTGATTGAACCGAAAACACTGATTATTGAACCGAAATCACTGAGATAAGTAACAACAAGAGATCAGAAAGGTAACCTTATGGATATTCGAAAAGTAAAAAAATTAATTGAGCTATTAGAAGCCTCCAGCGTTGATGAAATAGAGATCAAAGAGGGCGAAGAGTCGGTGAGGATCAGTCGAAATACGGGCGCACCCGTGGCCATGGCACCGCCTGTTGCAGTAGCGCCAGCTATGCCAACACCGATAGCGCCAGCCGCACCGGTCGCCGCAGCGCCCGAACCTGCTGCGCCCAGTTCCGCCAATGCGGTTAAGTCGCCTATGGTGGGAACGTTTTACCGATCACCAAGTCCTGAAGCAGCGGTATTTGTTGAAGTCGGTCAGACCGTTCGCGTCGGTGACGTACTCTGCATCGTCGAGGCGATGAAAATGATGAACCAGATTGAAACGGATCGTGCGGGTACCGTCACCGCGATTCACGCGCAAAATGGTGAGCCCGTCGAGTTTGACCAGCCCTTGATCACTGTTGAATAAGCGCACACACCTCGCTTAAGGACTAACGCCCATGTTAAAAAAGGTACTCATTGCGAACCGCGGTGAGATTGCGCTGCGAATCTTGCGTGCCTGTCGTGAATTGGATATTCCGACTGTCGCCGTCCACTCGACTGCCGACAGCACGCTAAAGCACGTCCGACTCGCCGATGAGGCAGTCTGTATTGGACCTGCGCAATCCACCCAAAGCTATCTGCAAGCCCACGCTATTTTAACTGCGGCTGAAGTCACCGGTGCTGATGGCATCCATCCTGGCTACGGCTTCTTGTCAGAAAACGCCGATTTTGCAGAGCAGGTGGAGCGCAGCGGTTTTAAGTTCATTGGACCCCGGTCTGAGACTATTCGATTAATGGGTGACAAAGTCTCTGCAAAGTACCAAATGCGAAAGTCAGGCGTACCTACGGTGCCCGGTTCCGACGGCGCGTTGCCCGATAATCCCGATGAAGTATTGCGCATCGCTCGCGATATCGGCTACCCGGTCATTGTTAAGGCGGCAGCCGGCGGCGGTGGCCGTGGCATGCGCGTTGTACATAACGAGGAGGTGCTACTTTCGTCGATTGAGGTGACTCAGTCTGAAGCCGCAGCGGCTTTCGGGTCTCCCGTTGTTTATATGGAGAAGTTTTTACAGCGACCGCGTCACGTTGAGATTCAGATATTGGCCGATGGCCAGGGCAATGCAGTTCACCTGGGTGATCGCGATTGCTCGCTTCAGCGCCGACATCAAAAGGTCATTGAAGAAGCCCCGGCGCCTGGGATTCCGCAGGAACTGCGCGACGAGGTGGGTGCTGCCTGTGTGCAGGCCTGCATTGACATTGGCTACACGGGCGCAGGCACATTTGAGTTTCTTTATGAGGACGGGCGCTTCTTCTTTATCGAGATGAATACACGCGTTCAGGTTGAGCACCCGGTTACCGAGATGATCACGGGGATCGATATCGTTAAAGAGCAGTTATTAATTGCTGGAGGTCATCCCCTTTCAGTCAAACAAAGTGACATCACCTTTAATGGCCATGCGATTGAATGTCGTATCAACGCGGAAGACCCTCGCACATTCATGCCTTCACCGGGCACCATTAAAACGTTCCATGCGCCCGGCGGTCATGGGGTTCGAGTCGATTCGCATATTTACAGCGGCTACGCGGTACCTCCCCATTACGACAGTTTGATCGGCAAATTAATCACGCACGGTGATTCACGCGACATTGCTTTGAAAAAAATGCGTCAGGCCCTAGATGAGCTTGTTGTCGACGGCATCCGAACCAATGCAGCCTTACACCGTGAGTTGGTTGTCGACTCCTCTTTTGTGGCGGGTGGGGTCAGTATCCACTACTTAGAGAGTAAGCTGGAACACGAGCATTGAGCTTGAGCGACTGGCAAGAATGGGTTGTCGAAACACATGCCCAGCTGGTCGAACCTTTAGAAGAATGGCTCTTTGAGCGGGGGGCGCTGGCTGTCTCACTCGAGGACAATGCCGACGAGCCGTTGCTCGAGCCCGGTCCGGGCGAGACCCCTATGTGGCAAAATGTGCAGGTTACAGCGCTGTTTGCGGGTGATGTTGATCTGGCTCCAATAAAAGCTGCACTGCCTCAGCCCTTGCTCGCCCCCGATTCTAAAAGTGCGATCTCGGCCTTTGATGATCGCGACTGGGAGCGAGTCTGTATGGACGATTTCGCACCGCTTCAGATGGGTCCTCGGCTATGGATTTGTCCTAGCTGGATACCGCCCGTAGATAAAGCCGCGGTCAATGTGATGCTAGATCCCGGACTTGCTTTCGGAACCGGCACTCATGCAACCACTGCTATGTGTCTTGGCGCCCTCGACGAGATGATTGAGGGTGGTGAACGCATTATCGACTTTGGGTGTGGATCTGGCATTTTAGCGATTGCAGCACTGAAGCTTGGCGCGAGCAGTGCTTTGGGGGTCGATAACGACCCCCAGGCGATCACCGCAAGTCGTGACAATGCGCAGCGCAACGCGATTGGCGCCGACAGGTTTGAGGTGGTCTTACCCGACGATGACCAGTTAGCTGATCGGTGCGCCAGCGCGGACATAACAGTTGCAAACATCCTTGCCGGTCCGTTAATTGAACTCGCCGACCGCTTGATCGGTCTAACCTTACCAGGTGGTCGCTTGTTGCTGACCGGAGTTCTAGAAGCGCAGGCGCCTCAGTTGATTGAGCGCTATCGTGAGGTGGGATTACGGACTAGTAATTCGCGAGACGGCTGGATTCTGTTGGTCGGCCAAAAACCTCACTAGCCTTGTACGAGAAGTTCGCGAAGGTCAATTAACGCCGCATTGGCGCGTGATAGATAACTTGCCATCACTAACGAGTGATTTGCCCAGATACCAAAACCTGAGCCGTTAAGAATCACGGGACTCCAGACGGTTTGCTGAGTGGCTTCGAGCTCTCTAATAATTTGTCTAAGACTGACGGTGGCGTTTTTCTTTTCGAGCACGTCGGCAAAGTCGACCTCTGCCGCCTTTAGAAAATGAATCAGCGCATAGGCCGCACCGCGAGACTCGTAGTACACATTGTCGATTTTGTCCCAGGGCGTTTTCACCAAGAACTCATCCGTTTCTAGTGTGGATTGCGTCGCGGCACTGTCACCTGCGAGATCCGTATTGATTCGCCGTTGCCCAACGCTGGCTGATAGTCGCTGCGACAAACTGCCTAGTCGCTTTTCCACCATACCCAGCCAAAAGCTGAGGTTGTCGGCTCGGGCATAAAACTGCGCTGACTCCTCACCTTGCTTCGGCAGTCTATTGAGATAGGCCTTCAGATATCTGCGCGCATCGCCGTATTCTGACTCCGTGGCCGGTAGCGCCCAACTCGAGTTCTGGAAATTGATTCTTGGCTCTGCGAGCGTGAGATCGACATCTTCTTGCGACTGCGATTGCGATCGACTCAGGACCTCGCGCAACGCTCGAGCTAGGTCGCGAGACTGAATGAGCACACCGTATTCCCAGCTCGGCATATTGTCCATGAAGGCGCCAGGGGGTGTAATGTCATTGCTGATGTAGCCACCGGGCTTTTCGAGAAGCAAGCGAGTTACTTCGAGCAATGCCGCCGTCGTTGCAGCACCAGTTACGGACTTATCAGTCGATTCAAGGTAATGCGCGCGATTTTCCGTTACATCGAATGCATCTGGTGACATGCTCCAGTAAAAACCGAGTCCCAGTGTTAGAAGAGAATAGGCTGATAGGGTCGCGACAACGGCGCGTCTTCCGCCTTTACTTTGCAGAATGTCGAGGGAATTCGAGCCAGGGACGAGGCTGCGAACCCGCGTTAATACTTCAGAAAAACGCTCCCTAAATGTCATTGTCTTCCCGCTCCTTTCGCGGTGGGCCTGAGCTTAGTGTTGATGATGCGACGCGATACCATTTCTTGCCACAGCAAACGCACTGCAGTAACTGTCATTGTTCTCCAGCTCGAGACAGATGTCGATGTTTTGGCCCTCGCTCAGTCCTTCTTTTAGATGCATTAGCATGATGTGAAGGCCACCGGGTTGCAGTGTTACACGCTCACCGGCCTCGATCGTTAGTCGCTTTACGGGACTCATTGTTGCGCGATCACGGTCGATGCGGGTTTCGTGTATCGAGGTGGCTCCAGCTATACTCGACGCGGCACCAATAATGACTAGCGGCTGACGCCCACTGTTTTGAAGCGTCGCATAAGCGGCTGTCATCCGTTTTCCCGGTGGGGTAGCGCGTGCCCAGGCGTCAGATACTGTTAGCGTCTCAGCCACAACACTTGCACTCGATAGGCAAACCACCGCTATTACCTGCAGCTGAAACGCGCTCATAACCAGTTGCTTCAACACTCCGATGGCACTCCCATAATTTGGTTTCACTGAGCTAACTAGATGGGGTTTCAGCGCGCTTTTTCAATGGCGCTGAGGACAATATCTTGGGTCAGCAGCTGCGGCAGGATGACGGGTTTGCTGCCCAGCCCGCGAGGGTACATAACGTACAGGGGTATACCACTGCGCCCATGCGACTTTACAAATACGCCAATGTCTTCATCGTAGTCCGTCCAGTCCGCAATCATGTAGGGAATGTCGGCGTCTACAAAAGCCTGCTCGATCTCTGGCCGGAACAGCACGGCTGCTTCATTTGCAAGGCAGGTGATACACCAGTCGGCTGTCACATCGACAAAGATGGGATCGCCGCGTTCAATGTGTTGGCTCAGTACATCGCTGGACCAGGCGATTTGACCGTTGCTGAGCGCCCCGGGAGCATTTTTATTACCGGCGTCATCCCCACCGGGGACTGCCAGAAAGAGCGCGACTGCAACCAGTAGCGCACTAGAAAGTTTTCGTAGCCAACCTTCACCGTAAAGATAAGCTGCTAGTGCCAGCAGCACCAAACCTGTTAGCGCGAATGCCATGGTATTGACACCCTGCTGACTGCCGGCTACCCACAGTAGCCATACGGCGGTGAGGTACAGCGGGAAGGCGAGCAGATTTTTAGCCGTATCCATCCATGGGCCCGGTTTGGGCAGTGCTCGGACAGCCGCGCTGCTGTGGCTAAGAATCACCATAGGTAGCGCCATTCCCGCACCCAGCGCGGCGAAAACCAGCAGCGCTACCGCGATGGGCTGGGTGAGCGCATACCCGAGCGCAGTGCCCATGAAAGGCGCTGTGCACGGGCTGGCCACAACGACGGCAAGGACCCCGGTAAAGAAGTTGCCAGCGTCACCGTCCTGCTCGGTTAACGACTGCCCCACATTCATCATGGACGTACCGAAGTGGATCAATCCGTTTAGACTCAGCCCCATGATGGCAAAGAGGTAGGCGAGCCCGATGACGAAGCCAGTGTTTTGCAGCTGGAATCCCCAGCCTATGAGCCGGCCTGTTTGTTGAATAGCGATTAAGAGGCTGGCAAGCGCCAAAAAGCTGGCGATTACGCCTGCCGCGTAGACCAGGCTTGCGCGCCGATGCTGATCTGCGCTGCCATGGGTGAAGCTAAGCGCTTTCAGCGACAAAATAGGAAATACGCAGGGCATTATGTTCAGGATAATGCCGCCTAAAAAGGCAAATAGCATAGCTGCCAACAGGCCTAGTTCGTCATCGTCAGGAATGTCAGCACTGGATTTTTTATTCGGCTGCGCCAGCTCGAGCTTACCTGGTTTGACTTCACCTGAGGCCATATGCCACAGAAATGACTTGGTCTCTGGTGGGTAGCAAAGACCTGCGTCAGCACACCCCTGATAGGTTACGGTGAGTTGCGCGAGCTCTGTCGCTGCCGCGATGTTGAGTGTGGCGTCGATCGACCCGTAATACACTTCAACGTCGCCAAAGAATTCGTCCGTTTTCGCCAGACCGTCAGGGATTATGAGGTCGGTTTCAATGAGGCCCTCACCGCCCTCGACGGTGGCCTTGAACGCATGCCGATAGAGGTAGTACTCCGGTGCGATGACCCATTGCATCAACAGCTGGCGGTCGCCATCCGCTACGACTGTGAGCTGATAAGCCGCATCAACCGGTAAAAACTCGGTCTGCTGCTGCGTATATGCCGAAAGTGCGTTCTGACCCTGGGAAATCAGTGGCATTAGCAGTGCCAGAACGATGAAACACCGCCGCACGATTGTCGCAACCCTTCGGGGCATTAGTGTCACCTACTTGTGGTACCGGAGTCGGGTGCCATGATCGAGTGATAAACGAATTTCTTCAGGGCTCAGTTCGTCAGGGAAATACACACCGGAGACCTTAGCGTCCAACAGACTTGCCCCCTCGAGATTCGTTTCCCTGAAATCGATTCCTGATAGGTCACAGTTTCTAAAATAGGCACTTGAAAAGTCCAAGCCGCGCGCATTCATCTTTCGTAAGTCGCGGCCACGATAGTCACCACCGGACAGCTGCGAGTCGTCCATTGTTTCTCGGTTCTTGTTGAAGCTATCAACATCCTCGTGCCGCAGAAATTGATACAGAGGATCCTGTTTTACCTGAGGCTTTATCTCGCGCTTACTCATTCCTAACTCCCTGCGCTGGCGATTTATTCGTCAAAGTGTGCATTCCTCAACATCGCTGAGGCGGCTAAGCTTAGTCTTGGGCCCGGCTGACAAACAACTGCCCCTGCGGCTTTCGATGCAAATTCGCAGGCACTTACCATGCTTGTTCCTCGCCACAATGCGTAAAAGAACGCACCCGCGAACATATCACCCGCGCCATTGGTGTTTACTGCGTCGACCTTTTGCGAGGCGATGGTATGTCGTTGCTCGCCATCGTACAGCAATGCCCCATTCGCGCCCCGAGTAATGACATAGCTCTCGCAGATCGAGGCCAGTTTTACAGCGGCGTCGTCGAGATCTTCCGTCTGAGCCCACTCGAGCGCTTCTATCTCGTTACAGAAAACGAAGTTGACACCGCCCTCTAACATAGCATTCATGTTGTCCCTAAAAAACGTCACCATCCCAGGGTCTGAGAAGCTTACCGCCACCTTGGTGTTGTTTGCTTCAGCTATTTCCTTGGTCTTAAGCGCGGCTGCGTGCCCGGTGGAAGAGGTCACAAGATAACCTTCCAAGTAAACCCAGCTCGATGCGGCGATAGCGGACTCATTGACCTCAGTAATTGACAGCGTTTCGGACAGGCCGAGGAACGTATTCATGCTGCGTTCGGCATCCGGTGTAATCAGTACCAGACACTTGCCAGTAGTGCCCGCGCGACGCTCATCATCGAACCCGTGTGCAACGCCTGACGCCTCAAGGTCAGCAAGGTAAATATCGCCATCTGTGTCGTTGGCGACCAGACAGCTCATATACGCGGGGGCACCAAATTGTGAGGCAGCGATAACGCTATTGCCGGCACTGCCACCGCAGGCATGATTTGCACTGCTCAGTCTGTCTGCGAGGTAGTGTGTAATCTCGGCTTGTCGAGCCTCGTCAACCAAGGTCATCATGCCTTTCTCGATACCGAGCTGCTCGAGATCGTGGTCCGATACTGATATTTCGGTATCAACCAGGGCGGCACCGATAGCGTAAACAAAGTGCTTAGGCATGCGTAAGTCTCTTAATAAGCGAATCCAATGTTGTAGTATCGCATGGTGCCCAACGTGGATCATTACCTGTCTAGGTTGAAGTTGTGATTAATTCATTCTTTTTCAGTCACGCAGTATCGACCGTTAGAAAATATGAGAGAGGTACCCGTTGTTGCTTGATTTTACGCAGATCATAGAGCGCCTTGCGGCTGTCCCACCACCGCTTGAGCCCGTGCCGTCAAAACGCGCTGCTGTGGCGATGTCACTGCGATTGGGGCTGCGGGGTCCTGAGCTTCTCATGATTCAGCGCGCGGTCAGAGCGGGTGATCCCTGGTCGGGCCACATGGGCTTTCCCGGGGGGCGCAGAGATGCCACGGATGACAGCGATATCGCCTGTGCCAAGCGGGAAACACATGAGGAAATTGGTGTTGATTTAGACGTCTACGGGCAGCTCATTTGCCAGCTCTCTGATGTGAATACGGGCTGGCGAGCAGACCGCCCAGAGATGTTGGTAGCCCCTTTTGTCTACAACATGGTTGAAACCCCGGCCTTTGATCTTAATCACGAAGTTGATGACACCCTGTGGGTACCATTGGATTTTTTGCTCGATGAAACAAACCGTGGTCGACATCAGTGGGATTGGCGCGGCGATGTGCTCGAGTCGGACGCGTTCAGTTACGACGGCAGGCTGATTTGGGGTTTATCGCTGCTCATGATTGACGAATTACTCACCATTATAAGCGGCAGGAATACGGCGTCGGCGCCTGTCAATCGGGCTTAACTATCGTTTCAGGGTCGAGAGTGATGGGTGGTAAACCTCTCAAGAAGCCTCTGGATGACTTCTTTAGCTCCTCCAACTCAGGGTCTTCCATACTGGCGTCAATAAGTGACTTAAGGCTCGCGGTGCCTTTTAAAAAGGCGATGATATGACCAATAAGGACCGGTGACATTTTTGGATCGTGCGAAAAGCGAGGCATGCCAGGGACAAGGTTTCCGGAGGCTCGCAGTCCCTCTACCGTGAGCCAGTAGCCGCCGCAATTGGATAGCTCGTAGTCACCGAGTCGACCGAAGCTGACATTGGGTGTGGATGGATTAAAGCCGTCATTCGGTAGCGCCTTAAGCCGCTTTAGGGCGAGAATCAAACGATCGCCTTCAGCAAACAGGGTCGGGTCAGGTCGACAGTAGTTACCGGTTTTTAGCCAGACACGTGGGCTTTCGATCCAATCGGGACCAGCCAATGTAAGGTCAACATCGACATCCATGGCATTGCCGCGTTTTGTCGCAACGGTACCCACCACCAGAAGCTCGGCACTGGGTGCGACTTCGGTAAAACTACCTTCCCAGAGACAGTCGCAGGCGCGACTGGCCGGAACAAATGCTGTGGTGCAAAGAGCGGCTAGCAAGACCAGGAAATAGTGGGCTTGTGGCAGTCTCTGGCCGCTCATTTCTGCGTGAGAAGTCTCGCAGCATCGATGGCAAAGTACGTGAGAATGCCATCGGCACCGGCGCGTTTAAATGACAATAGGCTTTCTAAAATGACCGCATCGCGCGCCAACCAGCCATTCTGAAAGGCAGCTTGATGCATCGCGAATTCACCGGATACTTGGTAGGCGAACGTTGGGACTTGGAGTTCAGTCTTGACTCTTCTAACGATGTCTAGGTAGGGCATGCCGGGCTTGATCATGACCATATCGGCCCCTTCAGCAAGATCAAGTGCGACCTCGTGAACCGCCTCGTCGCTGTTTGCTGGATCCATTTGATAGGTTTTTTTGTCACCACCTTTGAGATTTCCGGAAGATCCGACAGCGTCGCGAAACGGACCGTAATACGTGGACGCGTATTTAGCTGCATAAGATAGGATCAGTGTATTGACGTGGCCTTCTGACTCCAAAGCACTTCGAATTGCACCGACCCTACCGTCCATCATGTCGGAAGGGGCTACCACGTCTGCTCCGGCATTGGCATGACTAACCGCCTGTTTCACGAGCGCATCCTTCGTGATGTCGTTCAGGACATATCCGTCATCATCGATGATGCCGTCTTGTCCATGCGTCGTGTAGGGATCCAGCGCGACATCGGTAATCACGCCCAGGTCAGGAAGGGCCGACTTCAACGCCTCAACAGTTCGTTGTACCAGACCATCTGGCGAGTAGGCTTCGCACGCATCCAAGGACTTTTTCGCCTCGCCCACAACCGGGAATAAGGCGATGGCAGGGATGCCTAGTCCGTGAGCTTCGCGCGCGCGAGCGGTTAACAAATCGATACTCAGTCGCTCTACCCCGGGCATCGATGGAACGGCCTCACGCTGATTCTCGCCCTCCAAAACAAACATCGGGTAAATGAGATCATGGGGAGTAAGGGCGTTCTCGGCCGTCAGCGATCGGGCGAAATTCGAGGCGCGCAGGCGGCGCATGCGCGTGAATGGAAAAGGGCCTCGTGCTGTGGTCATAAACTCTCTCTCTTGCTGTTCGTATGTTAGCTGCTCTGCTTTACAAATCTGTCTCTGTCTCTGTCTCTGTCTCTAGGTCTTTGGCTCATGGCCTCATTTAAAGCGTTTTGAACGCGCGTTTAGCAGCATCCACAGTTCTCTCTATGTCCTCATCAGAGTGAGCTGCGGACATAAATCCCGCCTCGAAAGAGGCAGGCGCTAAATAAACACCGTCGTTGAGCATGAGGTGGAAAAACTGGTTAAAGCGTTCAACGTTTGCCCCAATAACTTGCGGGTACTGCGTTACCTTTTTGTCCTCGGTGAAAAAGAAGCCAAACATGCTCCCTAAGTGGTTTGTCGTGAACGGGATTCCGGCCTCATCTGCCGCCTGTTGCATGCCCTCGCACAACTGCGTCGTGTGGCGGAACAGGTCCTCATAAAAATGGGGCTCGGAAATAATGTCCAGCGTCGCAAGACCTGAGGCCATGGCAACCGGATTGCCCGATAGCGTCCCTGCTTGGTAGACCGGCCCGAGGGGCGATATGTGCGCCATAATCTCTTTTTTACCGCCAAAGGCACCCACCGGCATACCGCCTCCGATCACCTTACCCAAGCATGTGAGATCAGGGTCAATGCCCAAGTATCCCTGGGCACAGTGTGTACCGAAACGAAACCCCGTCATGACTTCGTCAAAGATGAGGATCGCACCGTATTGTGTGCACAGCTCGCGCATGCCCTCGAGGAAACCTGGCTCGGGGAGAATGCAGTTCATGTTGCCTGTTACCGGCTCGGTGATGACGCAGGCAATATCATTACCCAGTTGATCAAACGCTTCCTTTAATGCCTCGAGATCGTTGAATGGAAGCGTGACAGTGTGCTGTGCCAGTACCTCAGGGACTCCGGGAGAACTGGGAACGCCGAAGGTGAGTGCGCCCGATCCCGCCTTGATCAGTAGTGAATCTGAGTGCCCGTGATAGCAGCCTTCAAACTTAACAATCTTGTCGCGCCCTGTTGCACCTCGCGCCAGGCGAATGGCGCTCATGGTCGCCTCGGTGCCGGAGCTGGTCATACGGACTTGCTCGAGGCTGGGTACGAGCGTGCATAGGCGCTCTGCCAGATCGATCTCAATCTCCGTTGGGCAACCAAAGCTCAGTCCGTCCTGCGCTGTTTTGACTACGGCCTCCCGCACACGGGGATGATTGTGTCCCATAATCATGGGACCCCACGACAGCACGTAATCAATGTACTGATTACCGTCAACATCGAAAATATAGGCGCCATCAGATCGCGCCATGAAGCGTGGTGTGCCGCCGACGGCCTTAAAGGCGCGAACAGGTGAGTTAACGCCGCCCGGTATGGGCCCTTGCGCACGTTCGAATAGTGTTTCTGATTTGGTCATCGACCAGCGTCCCCCGACGTATTGTCATTTTTTAGTGATGGTGCCTGATTATGAGCCCGGTCGTACATACACCAAGAGTACGATTGCAAACAAAAATAACACCGGGACCTCGTTAAAAAAGCGATAAAAAACATGGCTTTTGCTCGTGTCCCCGCCGTTAATAAGTGCGACGTATCGGCCGCACTGAATATGGTAGATCAGGAGGCATACGACCCCGATCAGTTTCAGTTGCATCCACGTGCTACTGAGGTAGTAATCCAAGGCATAACCAAGCCGCCACAGGCCCAGCGCCACAGCGAGCATCATTAGCGGTGTCACAAATTTATAAAGCTTTCGAGCCATGACAGCCAGCGTGGTCCGGGTTATGTCATCTTCCGCTTGGGCGTAGTAAACAAATATGCGCGGCAAGTAAAAGAGGCCGGCAAACCACGTCACAACAAACACAACGTGCAAACCTTGAATCCAAAGCATTTACAACTCCATGCTGGTGTCGAACTGAACAGCGAGTAAACTAGCGTCACAATATCAGATCTTAGGCCTGAAATGATTAAAGTGGGCATTGTCGGCGCCACCGGGTATGCCGGTGTGGAACTTATTAGGTTGTTGCTAGGGCATCCAAACGTTGTGATTCGGCGTCTCACATCGCGCGCCGAAGCCGGCGTTCGAGTGGACCGTTTATTCCCTAATTTGAGGGGATACATCGATCTCGTTTTTGAGGATTCCACGAGGGCGCAATTCGATGATTGTGATGTGGTGTTTTTTGCGACACCGCACGCTGTCGCAATGCACTCGGTACCCGAGTTGATGGCCCAGGGAATTAAGGTCATTGATTTGTCCGCTGACTTTCGGTTAAGCGACATCAGTATTTGGGAGTCGTGGTATGGCGTAAAGCACGCGGCAGCTAAGCTGATTGATTCGGCTGTGTACGGTCTGCCTGAGGTTAATAGGGAGGCAATAGCGACTGCATCGTTGGTTGCCTGCCCGGGCTGTTATCCGACAGCAGTTCAGCTTGGATTCCTGCCACTCTTGGAGGCAGGCTTGATTGATCCGGAGAGTCTGGTGGCATCCTGCGCCTCGGGCACGAGCGGTGCTGGCCGGAGTGCAAAAGTGAACTTACTACTGTCTGAGTCGGTGGAGACCATGAAGTCTTACGGTGTGGGTGGTCACCGGCATCTACCGGAAATGGAGCAGGGGTTGATTCGAATGGCGGGTACTAACGTGTCCCTCACCTTTGTCCCGCATCTGGCGCCCATGGTGCGAGGCATCCACGCCACCCTGTTTGCCACACTGACCGAGACTGCGGTTGATCTCCAGGCGGTCTTCAAAGCGCGCTTTTGCAACGAGCCCTTCATTCGATTGACTGAAGGGAACTACGAGCCAGAGACACGCCATGTGCGCGGCACTAACATGTGCGAAATCGACGTGACTCACCCGCCCGGTGACAGGGTCGTTGTGACGGTCGCGATCGATAACCTAGTAAAGGGTGCTGCTGGGCAGGCCATTCAGGCGATGAACATTATGCTTGGAGTCGACGAGGCTGCGGGCTTGTCCGCTCCGGCAGTCGGCCCCTAATTCGATATGCCGACGGACAACATTAAGACGGTTGTGACGCGCGTCAATGTCGTGCAGCAGCGCCGTCTGCGTATCGGCCTTGCTGTTCTGGTCTTGGTCGCGGGTGCAGGGGTGTATGTCCTGGGTTATCAACACGGTTTTGACGACCGCGTACCGTTGGTACTCGATGAGGCAGGCCTCAAAGATACAATCTCCAAGCTAGAGACTAGACGCGCTGTCGACTCAGAGGCGATCAATCGTCTTCGCGCAGAACTCGCAGGCTCAGAGCGTCAGGTCGATGACCTTGAGAAGGAGCTGGTCTTTTACCGCGATATCATGGGGTCATCGGATGACTTGAGCTCGGTAAAGGTGCGTCAGCCGGAGCTAATCTGGCACCCCGAGCGTCGAGAACTTGAATACCGGGCCGTGATTCAACGCCTTGCACAGGGATCACAGTTTTATCGGGGCGATCTAACCATTCATCTGATTGACGAAGCGGGCAGCCCCATTCTGTTACCGGAGCTGACAGCGAGTCACGACATTGCATTTAAGTATTTTCAACGAATTTCGGGCACTATACGGCTTCCCGATAGCGTTATTCCCGTAGCGGTGCGCTTTGGCATAGAATTGTCAGCGCCGCGTAAGCGGACGCATGAGCAGACGTTCGACTGGACGACATCAGTTGTCTACAGTGCGAAATAGAGTAGGAGCAAGGCGATGAGAAACAAACAACCACAGATGCCTAGTACAGCAAAGGGCGCGACCACCCTCATTTCGGCGGGTACGACGGTCTCGGGTGATATCACGTTTGCCGGTAACCTCGATATTGAGGGACGCGTGATTGGCTGTATCAGTGCAGAGCCTGGCGCTTCAGCCTTGCTGCGTGTTGTAGCGGGTGGCTCGGTAGAGGGTGAGATCCGAGTGCCGTCTGCGTCGATTAGTGGTGCGGTTAAAGGCAACATCTACAGTGCTGAAAATTTAGAGGTCAGCAAGGGCGCTGTGGTAACGGGTGATGTGTTTTACAACCTGATTGAGATGTCGATGGGTAGTAAAATAGACGGCAACTTAAAGCACACGACTGCATCGGCCAAGGTAGAGCAACTTACCTCCGTCGGCTCTGTCTTGTCAGCTGATAAATCATAGAGTCGGAGTAGTAGATGACTGTCGTCGCGGGTTTTGATCCCACAGAAATACGTCTTTCAGATAGTGCAGTGAGTAAGCTTCAGCATCTAGTCGAGGAAGAAGCAAACCCATCGCTTCGTTTTCGTGTCTACATCACCGGTGGCGGGTGCTCTGGTTTTCAATACGGGTTCACGTTTGATGAAAATACGGCCGATGACGACTGGGTGATCGAGCGTGAGGGTGTTGCCGCTCTCATAGATGCGATGAGTTACCAGTACCTCATGGGGTCCGAGATCGACTATGTAGAGGGCCTTGAGGGCTCCAGGTTTGTAGTAAATAATCCAAATGCGACCACGACCTGCGGTTGCGGCGCGTCATTCTCAATTTGAAAGATTGAGCTCTGCGGTCAGTTTATTTCGCGAGTGCCTAGTGAGTCTTTGGGTAAATAACGCCTAAGACGCGTGGTCCAGAGGCGCCGGTTACTTCAGGTACGTTTCCGGGTATGCCGTCGATGCACTGCTTTGCCAGCCAGGCGAAGGCGATGGCCTCCATGAAATCAGGATCGATGCCGATACTGTGGGTGTCCACGACCTTTGCTGGCGCCAACAATGACTCGAGTCGCTCGACCATAAGCGTGTTGAGTCGGCCCCCGCCACAGATGTAAACACACCTGCAGTTGATTGAGCTGAGGGCCTTGGCCGCCGAGCGAGCAGTGAGCTCAACAAGGGTGCGCTGCACATCCTCCGGTCGCAGCGCTGCAACATCGAAGCGATGCAACCATGTCAAATTGAAGTAGTCCTGTCCTGTGCTCTTAGGTCCATCTTGAGAAAAGTAAGGATCAGCTAGCAGGCGGTCGAGCAGTGCTTCATTGATGATCCCTTCTTTTGCCCATGCCCCATCGGCGTCAAAGTCAAGCTGCTGATGCTGGCGGATCCATGCATCACACAGGGTATTTCCGGGTCCTGTATCAAATCCTATTACGTGGTTAGCCGCTATGACACTGACGTTTGCAATGCCCCCTATGTTGAGAAAGGCGCTGGTCTGGTCGTCTTCAACGAGCGTCTTATGAAAGGCGGGAACGAGGGGTGCGCCCTGTCCGCCCGCAGCAATATCTCTGCGTCGGAAATCGCCCACTACGGACATCCCAGTCAGCTCTGCCAGAAGATGGTTGTCACCTACTTGCAAGGTGAAGGCGTTGGCCCCGTTGGGCTGGTGCAACAAGGTTTGTCCATGACTGCCAATGGCCTCGACGTCGGCGGGTTTGACATCAGCTTTTTTAAGAAGTCTCGTCACTGAGGCCGCATAGATTTTTGCGAGTGCGACATCCAGATCGCAAATCACATCAACCGGTGTACCCGCATCAGTCAAGCAAGCCACGATGCGTGACTTAAGGCTTTCCGAGAGCGCCAGCGACTCAGTGCAGAGTACGGTCGGCTGCTGTTCATCGGCAAATGAGACCAGAGCTGCATCGACGGCATCTGCGCTGGTGCCCGACATCAAACCTATGAACAGCCGCGGCTGACTCAATCGGCCCCCGTCATCGCATCACTCGCCTTTGTTCGCGCTAATCGCTGAACGGGCGCTTTTATGGCGTCCTTGAAGCGCGGGATTTCTGAATCTGGCAAGGACTTAGCTTTGGGCAGTATTTTATGCACTGTGCGCGGGTTGCGGTGCACACCGTTCACCAAGAATTCATAGTGCAGATGAGGCCCGGTTGCCGCCCCAGTCGAGCCGACCGTACCAATCACCTGGCCCTGTTTTACACGGTCACCGCGTTTTACGCGCTTCTTGTTCAAATGAAGGTAGTGTGTTTTGAACCCTTCACCGTGCTGAATAAAAACATAGTTACCATTAGGCCGAGTGTAGCCGGCATCGATTACTCGACCATCCCCTGCAGCGTAAACGGGTGTCCCCCTGGGTGCGGCATAGTCGGTCCCTCTATGGGGGCGTTTGGTTTTATAAATCGGGTGCAAACGATTGGGATTGAAGCTCGAGCTGACGCGAGTAAAGTCAAGCGGTGCTTTGAGAAAAGCCTTGCGCATGCTGACACCATCGGCGTCGAAATAACCGGTATCTCCTAAGCTGTCGGTGTAGCGATAGGCCTCTACTAAACGACCGTTGTTATTGAACGACGCTGCCAGAATATTGCCATCTGAGAACTTTTCGCCATCCAAGTAGTTCTCCTCGAACAAAATAACAATGTCATCGCCCCGACGGGGGTCTAACGCGAAGTCGATAACACCACCTAAAATGGCCGCAAGCTCCATAATGATGGCGGCTGACAGTCCAGCTTGATCACCTGCCAGAAACAGCGAGCTGTCGATGGTAATGGCAACCGACCGCTCTCGCGTCTCGGTTTCTCGGACAATAACCTCGGAGACGAACTGTCCCTCGTTCTTTGAGTAGACCGTTTGCTTCAGAGGAGATTCGATATGCCTGACGGCTATAAGCTCAGCTGCCTCGTCGGCGGCAAAGCCAATTAACTGTCCGGGAAAAATACGCCTCAACGCCTGGCCTTGAACACCTGAGGTAACGTCAAAGACATCTCGATCGGAAAATCCCGCTCGATTGAAAATGAGGCTTAAATTGTCACCGCTTCTTACCGTGACGTCGTTCCAAGTGAGAGGCGTGGTTTCTATCGACTGAATTTGACCTTCAGTGACCGCATCCCAAGCGATCTGGGTTGTAGCAGTGAGTAATGGATCGGCTAACGTCGATTGTTTAGATCCGTCTTCGCCATCGGATCCGTTCGTGAATAGTCTTAACAAAAGCACAAGAACGAGCAGGGTCGCACCACCCCAGGCGAGGCGCTGTCCGTTGATTGGTAATTCCGTGCTATCGGCTCGGCGCGTTGCGCCTCTGGGGTTACGTTGCAAAGCTTTTCCACGTCCCGCCCCACAGGGGGCTGTTCATCAGCCCGCATCATAACCGACAATAGCGTTTAAACGAATGCGAGTAAGTGGCATGCTAACTGCCGGGATTTCATTTCCTAAATTTAGCCTTGATACCGCTTGGGATGCCTTACTGCTGTCCTGCGTGATAATTCGAAACTATATGTAAAGGTGACACAGATGGGGCTTTTTACGGATCTGAAAGCGAGAGGTTTGGTATTTCAGACCACAAATGATGAGCACTTTGATGCATGGCTGTCGGAAAAACCAAGGACCGTTTATTGTGGATTTGATCCCACAGCCGATAGCTTACATATCGGCTCGCTTGTTCCCTTACTCACCTTAAAGCGATTTCAGCACGCAGGGCACACGCCCATAGCCTTGGTTGGAGGTGCCACCGGCCTCATTGGCGATCCCAGCTTTAAAGCTCAGGAACGCTCGTTAAATACGCCGGATGTTGTTGCCGGCTGGGTCGAACGGCTGCGGCAACAGATGTCACAGTTTTTATCATTCGACGGTGAGGCGGCTGCCCTAATGGCCAACAACTTAGACTGGACCGCCGACGTCGATGTGCTGACATTCCTACGGGACGTAGGCAAACACTTTTCCATCAATTCGATGATTGCCAAGGAGTCGGTCAAGCAGCGCATCGAGCGCGAGGGCTCGGGCATCAGCTTCACTGAATTCACGTATATGATTTTGCAGTCTTTCGATTTTGCTGAGCTCAACAAACGCTTTGGTTGTGAGTTGCAAATAGGTGGCTCCGATCAATGGGGCAATATCACTGGTGGCATTGACTTAACGCGCCGAATGAACGGTAACCAAGTACAAGGTCTAACATTGCCCTTGGTTACGAAAGCCGACGGTACAAAATTTGGTAAAACCGAGTCAGGTACGATTTGGCTAGATGCAGCTAAGACGTCGCCGTATGCGTTTTATCAGTTTTGGTTGAGCACTGCCGATGCCGACGTATACACCTTTTTAAAGTACTTCACCTTTATATCCGTCAGCGATATCGACTCACTCGAGCGTGCCGATGCCGAGCGCGATGGACGACCCGAAGCGCAGCGAGTACTTGCCCGAGAGGTAACGCGCCTAGTTCATGGCGATGAGGGTCTGGAGGCGGCAGAGCGAATTACGGCAGCGATGTTTAGCGGTGACGAAGCAAGCTTGTCAGCCTCCGACTTAGCACAATTGAGCCTCGACGGACTGCCGAGCTCGACAGTCGCGCGCGAGGCTATGCCTGAAACGCTGACCCAGTTATTAACTGATGCAGGTCTAGCTGCATCAGGGAAGCAAGTTAAGGACGCCTTGGGTCGCTCGGCTGTCTCGATTAACGGTGTCGCAATATCGGCGGAAAATAATGCCGATCCGAGCGCGTGCTTCGCACCCGCGCGCGCTATGCACGGCCACTACTTCATCACCCGTTTAGGAAAGAAAAAGGTGCACTTGTTCGTCGTAGCATAATCCCATCACGCGTCGCAAAAGCCCTTTTTCGATAGAAACCGCTCGGTTATATCGATTGCAGTGTTAGGTGGTTCTCTTGATACGACCGACCGCGCGGGGTGTGGTCAATTGTGTATTAGCGAGTCTCGATTTAGGAGTTCTTGTTGCCTGGGCTTGAATTGCGAGGGCTTGTATTGCCTGGGCTCGAATTGCGAGGGCTTGTATTGCCTAGGCCCGTATTGCACGGGGCTGCATTGCGCGGGGCTGTATTGAGCGGGGCAGAGTGCGTCGGGCCTGTTGTGCGGATCTGCTATAGACGTTTGAACTAGGATTCGATGTTTTATGGCCAAGCGCCTGGCAATCGTGTTGTGATCATCAGCATCGTCCATTAGACAGCCGAGTGTCGGCCGGCATGTTACTTAAAAAACGCAAAAACAACAGACAACACAAACAACAGGCAACAAAAACTACAAGACGCAAAAATAAAGAGAGGTCTGCGCAATCGTGAGACAGCTTCATTTGATCAGACATGCTAAATCTGCGTGGGATGCACCCTCGCTGTCCGATCACGATCGACCCTTAAATGCACGCGGCAGGCGAGCGGCTCCACTTATGGGGCGGGCCTTTGCTGCCCGTGTTGACATTCCACCGGTTTTTTTTGTCAGCACAGCGCAACGGGCACAGGAAACACTTACTGGGTTTGCCGAGGGCTGGGTTTATCAATTAAGCCCTGAAGTGCACTCGGATCGCGCACTGTATACCTTTGATCCGCGCCAATTGATGGATTGGCTGTGCTGTATTGACGATGACTTAGACAACATCGCCGTCATTGGCCACAATCCAGCCATGACTGACTTGGCTAACTACCTCTGCCCCGAGATCACGCTTGCTAACCTACCTACGGCGGGATGGCTCTGGCTTGGTTTTGAGGACACGGATTGGCAGTCAGTAGTGCAGTCATCCGGCAGGGCTTATTGCCATACGCTGTGCACACCCAAGTCATTGGACGGCAACATAGAACGCACCAAGAAATTGTCAGAGGGGTGGGGTTCATGACCCCCGCTATTTTTGGCTTAGCAGGCGAATTCTTAACGCCCATGGAGCGGGACTTTTTTCGCGAAAGCCAGCCCTTTGGTTTCATTTTATTCGGCCGAAATGTGGTCGATCGAGCACAGTTGCGGGACCTGACCGATGAACTCAGGTCTCTGGTTGGCCGGCAAAACTTACCCATTCTGATTGATCAAGAGGGTGGGCGAGTCGCCCGACTACAGGCGCCAGAATGGCCGTCTTATCCGCCAGCTGCGGTGTTTGGGGCACTCTATGACCGAGATCCGGTTTCTGCATTGAAGGCGGTTACCCTGAACTACGAGGCGCTAGCCCTGGATCTCGCGGAGGTTGGGATTACGGTAACCTGTGCGCCGGTCCTCGATATTCCGGTATCCGGGGCCCACGATGTCATAGGAGACCGGGCCTTTTCAGGCAATCCGGAGCATGTCGCGGCCTTGGGTCAAGCCTGCCTGAGGGGTTTAAAGGCAGGTGGTGTTGAGGGTGTCATCAAACATATTCCGGGCCATGGCCGCTCATCAGTTGATTCACATTTAGCGTTACCCCGCGTAGCGTCAGCGGCCTCGGAACTTAACCGCGACCTGTTTCCCTTCCGATCCCTGTGTGACGCCCGCATGGCCATGACCGCGCACATCATTTATGAAGACTGGGATCCTGCTAATTGCGCGACGCTCTCCTCGTTCGTCATAAACCAGATCATTCGGAAAGACATCGGCTTCAGTGGTTTACTGATGAGCGATGATCTCGATATGAAAGCGCTGGACGGCGATATAGGTGATTTGGCCGCTCAATCTCAAGCTGCGGGTTGCGATGTGGTCTTGAATTGTTGGGCTAAGATGGCCGATATGGTGTCTATTGCAGAAAAAATGACGTCACCTGCGCTTTTGGCACGGCAGCGGATGGTTGCCGCTACCGACCATTTGATGCTCGGGTCGGCAATCGATACGCTTCGCCAACGACACGATGCCATTATTGCGGAGCGCGATGAAGTCATGTCGAAGGCGGGGTATTCCGCCTCATGATCCATCGCCAGATAACGTCGTTTAATCCGGCCCAACCAACAACTGATGGCGCGGGCGTGGCCATTCAGCGAGTCGCCGTCATGGGGTTAAGCAGCGTTGATCCCGTATTGATGATTGACGAACTCAAGTCGCCGTTTCGCGAGGACTTTCAGGCCGGATTTCCGGCGCACCCGCATCGGGGTATGCAAACGCTTACCTACATGCTCGCTGGGGGCATTGCGCATGAGGACAGCATGGGTAATCGTGGTGAAATTCGCGAGGGTGGTGTGCAGTGGATGTCGGCGGGGTCTGGCGTTATCCATTCTGAGATGCCCACTCAAGACACCACGGGGCTGCATGGCTTTCAGCTTTGGTTCAATTTGCCGAGCGAGATGAAGATGAGCGCGCCACGATATCGGGATATACCGAGTACAGCATTACCTCAGGTCAGTGCAGATCGATCATCATTGACGGCTATTGCCGGGGACTGGCGTATCGATGACCATCGCATTGCAGGTCCGCTTCACGAGCTAGCGCCTATCGCGCAAATGGCTGACCTGAGCCTCGATGCATTTGCGGATGCCACATTTGAAATAAGTTCCACATCTAACGCTATGGTGTTTGTATTCGAAGGGGCAGTAGAGACATCGTCGCAAACCTTACCCGCGCCGGGACTGGCTGTTTTCGAGCGCGATTGTCGGAACAACTCCAAAAGTGGCGACGCCGAGCAGAACTTAGTTACAGTACGGGCGTCTAACGCGGGTGCGCGGTGCCTTTTACTAACAGGGGATCCTATTGGCGAACCGGTGGTTCACTACGGTCCGTTTGTCATGAATACGCGCGCTGAAATAGAGACTGCTTTGCATGAATACAGATCGGGCACATTCCTTAAACACTAAGCTAGCGCTATTTGTGATGGCTCTGTTCTTGGCAGGTTGCGCTATACCATCTCAATTTATTGGGCGGGATGAGACACGACCAGTCGCGCCTGAGATGCCGGTGCCGCAAACGGGTGTTTGCGATGAGCCAAGACCAAAAATTTGCACCCTGCAGTACCAGCCGGTCTGTGCGGTAATGGAGTCGGGGCGCATTACCACGTACCCTTCGGCTTGTAACGCGTGTGCTGATATCGCTGTAGTCAGCTGGCGGCCCGAACCCTGTGAGGAGTAAGCATGTCACTAACTAACCGAATCTTATTGGCTATGGTACTCGGGATTGGCCTTGGGTCGGTCCTCGAAGTTGTTCTGGCGTCGCTCACCCCTGACAGTGGATTGTATGGATTTTTATACAACGGCATGGTGATGGGCGTTTTTGATGTTCTGGGGCGTATTTTTATCGCCTCGCTCAAATTACTGGTGGTGCCACTGGTGCTCGTGTCCTTAATCTGCGGTATGGCGGCTTTGGGTGCCAGCAGTCGCATGGGCCCAATAGCGGGAAAGACCTTAGGGCTATACCTGATAACCACGTGCATTGCGGTTTCGCTAGGGCTTGCTATTGCCCTGGCAGTGGGTCCGGGCAACGGGGTAAACGCTGTCGCGAGCTCGGATTTTGTCCCGAAAGAAGCCCCGCCAATCAAAGAAACGCTGATCAATATATTCCCAACTAATCCCGTTGCCGCCATGGCTGAGGGCAACATGCTTCAGGTCATCGTATTTGCCCTCTTGGTTGGTTTTGCGCTAACGAAAGCGGGTGCGGCGGGCGAGCGATTAATCGCCTGGTTCCAAGACATGGAAGTGGTAGTCATGAAAATGGTGGGCGTGCTGATTGAGATGGCACCCTACGGCGTGTTTGCGCTGCTGACCAAGCTCTTTGCGACCATGGGGTTTGGAACTATCTTCGATCTTGCGGCCTATTTTTTCACCCTGCTAGGCGTTCTTCTCTTCCACGGCTTGGTTGTCTATGGCTTGGTGTTGCGGACACTCACCCCGCTGTCACCGGCCGTGTTACGGCAGAAAATGCGCCGAGTTTGGGCATTTGCATTTTCGACATCTTCATCGGGCGCAACCTTACCGGTCACTCTGCGTACGGTAGAGAAGCGTTTAGGCGTCAACAAAAGTGTCGCTGGGTTTTCAGTGCCCCTTGGTGCAACGATCAACATGGATGGCACAGCCATTATGCAGGGCGTCGCAACTGTCTTCATCGCTCAGGTCTATGGTATTGATCTGACCACCAGTCAGCTGCTGATGGTGGTACTGACTGCGACGCTCGCCTCAATTGGAACCGCGGCTGTACCGAGTGCAGGTTTGATCATGCTGTCTTTGGTGCTAACTCAGGCTGGCCTTCCGGTCGAGGGTATAGCGCTTATTCTGGGTGTGGATCGTCTGCTAGATATGGTTCGAACCGCTGTTAATGTAACGGGTGATGCGACGGTGTCGACTGTCGTCGCCTATCACGAGGGTCAGTTGGACGAAGTGGTATTTAATGATCCGGACGCCGATCTGGATGGCGAGGACGGCGCGCAACCGGAGGTTCAGTCATGACTCTATCTGTCACAGTGGTGCCGGTTACTCCCTACCAGCAGAATTGCTCCATCATCAAATGCGAAACGACAGGGCTTGCCGCGGTTGTTGACCCGGGCGGTGATATCGATCGGATTGAGGCGGCTGTAACCAAGATGGGCGCCAAGGTCGAAAAAATATTGCTGACGCACGGCCACATGGACCATTGTGCAGCCGCAGATGTGCTCCGCAACCAGTGGCAAATCCCTATCGAGGGACCCGAGGAGGGCGATCGCTTTTGGATTGATAACTTACCCAAGTGGTGTGAGATGTCAGGCTTTCCCATGGCTGAGGCATTCGAGCCCGATCGGTGGCTTGGTGATGGGGATACAGTGACCGTTGGTAATGTTGAGCTCGAAGTTATCCACTGTCCCGGTCACACGCCCGGGCATGTCGTTTTTTTTGACCCCAAGCAACAGGTCGCGTGGGTGGGTGATGTCATCTTTGCTGGCTCGATTGGCCGGACAGACTTTCCCAAGGGGAATCACGATGAGCTAATCCACTCCATTAGAGAAAAGCTCTTTCCCCTGGGCGACGCGGTGCAGTTTGTGCCCGGGCACGGTCCCGACTCAACCTTTGGCCGAGAGCGTGCGAGTAATCCGTTTGTGGCTGATACGCGCTTTGGCTAGTACACGCCGCCCGTTAAGCGGCGACAAAACCATCCCAAGTGGCCATGTAATCGATAAATTTAGGCCCAAGTCCTTGAGCAGCGAGATGATCGCGTGTCACAGGTAACGCCTGCATTTCAAAATTAGCGTTTGTCAGGGCCTGTCTGGGGAAGTCCGCATGAACCACCGCAGCGCGACCGACCAGAACGAAATCCAAGCCACTGGCGATGGCTGCCTCGCAGGCTTTGGCTGAATATAATTTGCCGGCAGCGCCGAGTGCGACACCTTTGCGGGGCAAGTCAGTAAACACTTTAAGCAGCGGTTCTCCCGCAAAAGCCGCATCATGCGCGTCTTTAAAAACATCCCACAACGACATATCCAAGTAGTCGATGCGCGGGTCGACCAATAGCTCAGCCGCAAGATCGCGTATTTCCTCGGTACGCTGGCCAAAACGCTCGGGTGATAAACGCACGCCCAGACTGAACGCCCTGCCACACGACTTGTTAACGCCGTCGATAATATCGAACAGCACTTTGGCGCGCTTTTCAGGCGAGCCGCCGTAGGCATCATCACGCCGGTTGAGCGTTGGGCTCAGGAACTGCGCAAGCAAATAACCGTGTGCGCCATGAAGTTGAACGCCGTCAAATCCAGCGTTCTTTGCGCGAACAGCGGCGGCAATACAGTCCTCGATAAAACCCTCAACCTCTTCCACAGTCATGGCCTTGGATCCCGTCGATTCGTCATCCGAAGGACACATTGGTGTGTCGTCGCAGTAGCTGCCCATAGCCCGCATACCCCCGTGATGCAGTTGTACGACCGCATGACTGCCGTGCGCTTTGATTCCGTCGGCGAGACGAGTGAGACCCGCCAAGTGGAGATCGCCATGCGCGCCAAGCTGACCTGGGAACCCGACTCCCCGATGTTGCACAGAGGTAGCGCAGGTCATGGTGAGTCCAAAACCCCCCTCAGCTCGGCGGGTTAGCCAGTGGTACTCGTCATCACTGAGTACCCCATCAGTGCCACTCTGGAGGTTCGTGAGTGCGGCTAGCATGTAGCGGTTGTTTATCGAAGAGCCGTTTGCAAACGTAAACGGCGATGCCAAAGCGCTCATAAAGCTATCCTTCGTTATTTATTGATGTGTGCGTTACCGGCAAAGACGGTACCGATGACGTCGATGGATCGCAAGGCTTCTAGAGGCACCGTCATCGGGTCATCCGATAAAATGGTGAAGTCGGCGGCTTTACCTGCACGAATTGAGCCGATTGAGTCTTCGAGTCCCAGGATCCAAGCCGCATCGATGGTGATCGCCCTAAAGGCACCTTCGCGCGTCATCACCTCTGCTTGTCCGGTTTTGTCGCCGGAAATATTCTCGCGAGCGACTGCCGTCCACATCAAGGTTAAGGGCGACAGGGGCGCCATGGGGCTGTCTGAATGGAGACCCACTGGGACACCTTTTGCTTCTAGCGATCCGAGTCGGACCATCTGCGGCCCGCGATCAGGGCCGAGCCAATCGCCACTGTACATGTCAGACAAAATATAATGATAGTAAGGGTTGGCTGAGACGGCGGCGCCGAGGGCTGCCAGCTTTTTGTTTTGATCCTCGGTGCTGTAGGCAAAATGCTCAAGCGTCATGCGGTGATCTGCCCGCGGACTCTCCCGCAGCAGATAGGTGAGTAGGTCGATGAATCGCGCTGTGGCGGCGTCACCATTACTGTGGGCGTGAATCTGAAAGCCTGCATCCCAAAATGTTTTAGCAAAGGCCTCAAGTGTTGGCACATCAACCATCCACACACCGGCATGCCCATCGAGATAGCCAGGCGCGCCCATTTGCGACAGACCTGAGAAAATAGCGCCATCAATCATGAGTTTGAAGTGATTTCCTACCGATACTTGGTCGTCGTTCATTGCCTGCCAGGCACGAACTTCAGCGAGGGCTTCGGTGGCTGATTTACGACGAGTGATGAAGTCGGTCACGATGGGCGTTAGGACAAGTCGCACGCCAACGGGGTCGTTTGCCACCGCCGCTTTGACGGCCTGAATTTCGGCGACCGGATTACCAAAAATACCCGTGCCCATGTCCGCCGCTGTGGTTACCCCCGACTCGTGCATCATCGCCAGGAAGTTCTTCATACCACCCATGTAGCGCGAGGGTTCAAAAAGAAACATCATCTTTGGAAAAACGGCTCTAAGGCCCAGTTCGTAAACGTGACCTCGCTCCCAGTCCACGCCCTCGTGAATATCCGCCACGTCCTCTTCACGGATGCCCAGTAGATTCCAGGCTGCATCGTTGCCAATGAGCTCATGAAACGAGCGGTGCCATATCATGACTGGTGTGTCAGCAAACCATTCATTGAGGTCGTCTCGCCAAACTTCGCCATGCCAAAGCGGGTGGTAACCGAAAGCGATAAACGGCACACCTTGGTCTGACTTTAGATCGGTCTGTTTAGCATGCTGGGCAACAAGCGCCTGCAGGGCGTTACGGTAGTCATCGGGTGTCGTCGCAGCGGGGAACTCACCCGTCGGTAAAGACCAATCATCCGGTGCGAGGAAGGGGAACTGGGTGAGCACTGCAGGCAGCGTAGGGTGAACATGCGGGTCGATGAGCCCCGGTGTCATAACGTACGACTCAAACTGCCGGTCAATCCGTGCGCCGCGAGAGGCGATAAGTGGCGCTAAACTACCGAGATCACCAACAGCGAGAATCTTTCCATCCTCAACAGCAACCGCCGTAGCCTCTGGGAGTGCCGGCTCCATGGTGCGGATCAGTTTTGCGGTGTAGACCAGGGTCTCAGCGACTGCCAGGTTAGTTGTTATGAAAAACATCGATACGACAGTGGCTTTTATAATTCGCATTCTCTAAACCTAAAAATGTTGGAGATCCGAGCGATAGGCTTGGTTGTCGAGTGTGGCAAGGAGCGCACTCAAAGTACACAGATGATGGACTAGAGACGAGGGCCTAGCGCCTTCTCTGGCAGCGCTCGAAAGATGTTATTGAGTAAGCGCGGGTTTGTCGGTAACGACCAGCAACTCAGGCATGACCGCTTTATCTTCATCATTCGTAGGTAAAAGACCGCGACCCTGAAGCGCGAAACAATCATCAAGATATTGAATGATGTCATTACTCTCAGTGAGAACTTGCCCGTTATGGACTAGAGTGGGCACCTGACGCGCGGAGTTCATGCGGCCCGGCTCATTGAAGATTCGTTGGAGAAAGATACATTGTTAACAAGCGAAACGCGCCCCGTGTGGTCACCCTGCAAGGATCGGATCAGCCGATGCAACCTTTCTGCGTTCCAACAACATCAGGATGTCGTAAGTTGCCTAGGTAAAGACCCGAGTTATCAAGCGCTGCACACGTGGTCTTGCCAAGATCTCAATGCATTTTGGCAAGCTGTGGCGGAATTTTGCGGCGTGGCATTCGGCAAGCCCGCGACGAGCGCTTTTGTGGCCGGTGAAGACTTCGTATCGGCAAAATGGTTCAGTGGCGCGACACTGAACTACGCCGAGAACCTACTAAAGACCAAAGGGCCCGATGTCGCATTAATCGCGCATCGAGAAGGGTCAGAGCGCATTGAGCTGTCTTGGGATGACTTGCGTGAGCAAACAGCCGCCGTTTCCAGTTTTTTACGTGAGCAAGGCGTTCAGCCCGGTCAACGTATTGCTGCAATCATGCCAAATGTAGCCGAAACCGTGATTGCAATGCTCGCGGTATCTTCGATTGGGGCTGTTTGGTCCTCTTGCTCTCCCGACTTTGGGGCGGGCGGAATTCTTGATCGTTTTTCTCAGATTGAACCTGTTTGGTTATTCGCCGCAAACGGCTACCAATACAATGGGAAGCAGATTGATTCGACGTCATTGGTTGCCGAAGTCGTCGATGCATTACCCTCCCTTGAGGGTGTCATATGTACGCCTGTGTTGACTGACGTCGCTGCAGTGCAATACGCCAAGCCCACCTATGGCATCGGTGAATTAGTAGACGCTTATAGGGGTTACGAACTACGGTTTTCCCATTTTTCGTTCGATCATCCACTCGTCATCGCTTACTCCTCCGGTACCACTGGACTCCCAAAGCCGATTATCCATCGCGCCGGGGGTGTATTGCTTCAGCACCTCAAGGAGCATCAGCTGCAGACAGATATCAAGGCGGGAGACCGGTTTTTCTTTTTTACTACCTGTGGTTGGATGATGTGGAATTGGTTGGTCTCGGGCCTTGCTAGCGGTGCCACGATCGTTCTGTATGACGGGTCGCCATTCGCCGATCAGGGCAATGTTTTGTTGGATCTTATTGAGCGCGAATCGATTCGAATATTTGGTGTTGGCGCCAAGTATCTCCAAACACTACAAAAGCAGGGCTTGTCGCCCAAACAAGGTAGAGATCTCTCATCCTTGGATACGTTACTGTCAACAGGTTCGCCTCTCACTGATGAGAGCTATGACTTCGTATACACGCACTTCAAAACTGATATCCATCTCGCGAGTATTTCTGGCGGTACGGATATTTTGAGTTGTTTCGTCGGTGGCGTGCCGAGCTTGCCGGTTCGTAGGGGTGAAATTCAAGCACCTGGACTCGGAATGGATGTTCAGATTTGGTCGAGTGAAGGACAGCAAGTATTTGACGAGCAAGGCGAGCTGGTTTGCTGTTTGCCATTTCCTACTGTGCCACTGGGATTTTGGGGGGACGACTCGGGGGAGCGATTTTACAAGGCGTACTTCTCGGAGTTTGACGGCGTTTGGTGTCAGTCAGATTTTTCCATTCAGTATCCCCATGGCGGTATCCGGATCCTTGGACGATCCGACGCTGTCCTCAATCCAGGGGGCGTCAGAATTGGCACCGCAGAAATTTATCGTCAGGTTGATACCGTGCCCGGAATCATGGATTCAGTTGTCGTTGGCCTCCCATTTAACGACGATGTTCAGATTATTTTATTCGTTGTGATGGCCGAACACGTGGATCTGACCAGTGGAGTAACAGAAACTCTGAGGTCTGCGATACGCGATGGAGCGACACCGCGGCATGTTCCTAAACTGATTATCAGAGCGCCCGATATTCCGAGAACCTTGAGTGGAAAAGTGGCGGAGAAAGCAGTGCTCAATGCTCTTCAGGGACAGGTGGTGACCAATAGCGATGCACTCGCGAATGCGGAAAGTCTGCTCTTCTTTGCTGCCCAGCGTCACGAGATTGTCGATCAGCTGTCTCACGTTTAAGGTTGTGAAGGCTGCGGCTTGTTCAAGTCCGTTTGCTGCGCCTGCAGTCGATATGCCCCCGGCGGCATGCCTTTTGAACACGAATGTGCGTCTACCCCCAATGTGACGTTTAATAATTAAACGCATTAATGGTGAGTTGAGAATCTTTTCTTCGCTGAGAATTACTCAGCGCAGAACTTTAATCCAGTCACCGGTACGCGGTTCACCACCCGGGTAGTAGCCGTTAATGAGGCGCAGCTGATTTTCCGCATCGGGAATCCGTATGCCGCTACTGAGGGACGCAAAGGTGGCACCCCGCGGTACTTGAACGTAGCTGAGTGTCAGGCTTTCACCGCGCTTTTTCTCTTTCGGAAACAGCGGACGAAATGAGGTGATGATGGTTTTAAAGGCGTCGTCTGCGCTCGCGAATTCGGTTGCCTCGCCCTCGAACAGGTAGCGAAAGCGGTAGTCGACAATGCCAAGTCGTTTTTGAATGCCGCCAGCACTGGCAAGTCCGGTCGCACCTTTCAGTCCTTGGTTTTCCGTCTCTTCTTGTGCGCTAATTTCGCCAGTTGCAAGGCTCGGTAGTGCGGTCGCGGGATCTGCCTCGGGATCAATTTTTGCAATCTTTATGGTTAGCGCTGCGTCCGAGTCGGGTGCGCGCGCAACGATCTCTCGGGTGTTCGCGGTGACTTTCCAGCCCTCGGGGTGCTCGAAGGTGAAATCGAGCTTATTGTGGTAGTAGCGCAAGGGATCACTCTGCGCCTCTGCACTGGCGCCCACGACCATGCCTTCTACCTCAGTTCTGAAGCGCCCAGGTGTCTCAGGATTCTCCGCCATGGTGTCGAGATCGAGATTATTCGCTGTTTTTATAACGGTTTGCAGCCTGAGATCATTACGAGGATGGCTGGCATACAAACCGTGATAGGTGCCGGAGGGTTTGCCAGACGCCCTTGCGGCGGCTTTGCGATAGCGCTCTTGGTCTTTGAGAACACCTATGACCGAGAGCAGCGCGTCGGCGTCATAGCCGCTGTTATGCATGAATTCTGCGCCAGCTGCGTCGGCTTCAAGCTCCATATCACGGCCAAAGCCAGAGATCAGCTCCGCACCATACATGCTGGCGGCGTCATAAAGATCGCCAGAGCCCGTCACTATATAAGCAGACACTGCCGCGACGCGGTTGGTAATGCTTTGTGTCCGTCGGCGCGAGTGGTGGCGCTCAGTAATATGACCGATCTCATGGGCGATAACGCCCGCCAGTTCGGCCTCGCTATCCAGATAGGCAAGGAGACCTCGGTTGATGTAGATGAGACCGCCCGGAAGCGCGAAAGCGTTGATATCAGGCGAGTCTAAGAGAGTGAAGGTGAACGCTTGATCGGGCATGCTGGAGTTGGCGACCAAACGCGCTCCAATCTCATCTATGTAGGCCTGCAGTTCCGCATCTTCGTAGATGCCCACGTTTTCAATCAGTTTTTGGTGCTCGTCAGCAGCCTTTTTCGGCATGCTCACAGGTCGACCACCCACAGTGACAGTCGATGATCCGGCACAGGCCACGAGGAGCCCGGTAACACACAATGACAAGATCAGCCGCTGCATGGCTCAGGACTCAGCAGACAGATACTGCAGTAGCTGCGTACCCAAGCTCTCACAAGCTGTATCTTGTACTGGAGCGATGATGGGAATGGGTACGACGACCGCTGGCATATAGCTCTGTCCACTGGTTAAGGCGCTCATTTTGCCTACCTCGGCGCCATCATTGAAGTTCCAGATGGTCGCTTCATACTCCGATTCTGTTCCCCACGTTCCAAAGCCAAAACACCCGGCACCCGTTGGTCCGACACCGCAGGTCATGGAGCCACTGCTGTTTGTATCTTGGGTACGGCCATCGATCCAAATCATGTAGTCAAGATTGAGCTCACTGAGCTTGTTAGCGACGGACGGCAATATCATTAGTCGCCCTACATTTTCGACGCTCAGTGGTGCGGTTCGAGGTTCAAACCACGGGTAGAGGCTATCAACAAATTGCGGTTCGGGGATGACTGTGATGCGCTCGTCACCGCGACGAATTTGATCACCGATGCAGTCAATAAAGTCTGGCTCAGTGTCATAGTCCGGTGCATGGCGACGTCCCAGTATGACAATACTTCCGTCGACCATCCCCGCAACAGGAGCATCAAAGGTCATCTCATCAACATTGGCTGTAACGCAACCCCCAAGCGAGGCTGCACCAATGAGAAACACCATGCGATAGACTTTCACTGGGCTACCTCCGGATTTTCTATCCAGTCCATTACCCCAGGCACGCGGGCAAAACTGGTAATGAAGTTCGCGCCGGCGTCTCGTAGCGCCATCACGGCCGCCAAGTTAACGGCATCGACGTCCGATTGCATAAAGGCCGTGGGTGTCTTGCCGTAGGCTGTCAGTGGCCACTCAGCGAAGGCTTGCATGTTTTCGAGGTTAATCGTTTTGTTGTCCGCATCCATTATTTGCTCGGGTTCCACTAGCGACAGCTGATAGCGCATCCATATTTCGTAGACTTTCACACTAGTATAGAGCGGGATAGCGTATTGGACCTCGGAGACTTCTGGGATAAGCACCGCATCGACGTCATAGGTTTCTAGGTCCTCATAGCTGTTGATGAACACCACATTTTGAAAGAAGGCCGGGAAAAGGGTAGACCAAAAGTCCACCTGCGCGCTGCCCGTACTGACGCGCCAACTGACTTCGCCACGCCCTGTCGCGTCATCAATCAATTCATGTTCGCGAAATTCTTGAGTAAATAAAATACCAACCGAGACTGGCACGGGATCTATCAGTGGCGTGGGGAACGCGCCTTCAACAACCACCTCTCTACTGGTGCATGCCACCACAAAGAGCAGAATAAATAACGCAGCTAATCGCTTGGCACTAAGGCCTAAAGTCATTGAGCCCAACAAACGTTCCACCATTTCGATGTGTGAGTTCTCTCATGAGTGTAGCAAAACGAATGCCCGTGTCCTGCAGTTGGGGCGGCCTAATAAACTGTACGGGGAACCCGACCGCATGGATGCGCACCCGACGCTCACCTGTGCCCGCCTCAGCGTTCAATCTATCGACCGTAAGGACGACCTCTTCAATCGATCTACCTGTGAATTCATCGCCAAAAACATAGATGGATATCTTTTTGTCATTGTCGTAGAACGATCTGACTGCTTGCGTAATCCCTTCGACGGGTGATGAATTAGAAAACGCATTCCAGTTAGCAAGATTACGCAAAATGAGCTGACGCCTAGCCGGTGTATCGGGAATCCATTGCCCGGCATAGCGACTGAACAGATAGTTCCCCATATCGTTCATCACCTGAATACCTTTCACATTGGGGTAGATGTTCAGTGTGGCCTCCATTTCGTTGAGCATGCGCTGCCAAGCGTAAGAAAACATCGAACCTGAAGTGTCGATAATGAAGATGATGTATTCGCTATCGACCGGTATCCCACCGATCAATTGGTTTTTCTTCTCAGCGTCTCGCCCGAGTAGGCGCTCCTCTTCCTCGCTGAGTTCCTGTCGCGCTATAGCGAGTTGTTCCGCCACGATACTGTTCGAATTTCGTGTGGTCTGCAGTGAGTCAAAACGCGATTTTGACGCTGCGAGCGAGCCTTGCAGGATGGCAATTTGAGTGTCGAAATCCGACAGTTGCTCGCGTTTTGCCGCTAAGTCTCGGTTGAGAATCGTGGTTTCGCCTCGAATATCGAATAGCTGCTCGGTGAGTTCTGCTACGCGTCCCTCGGCAACCACGGTCGACTCTTCGAGGACCTGAGGCTCGACTGTTTTAGTGATCATTAGCAGTAATATCACAGCGCCAAAGCCGCAACAGATCACGTCGAGAAAGGAGAGTGATATCTCAGGTGTAGGTCGACGTCTTGGCATTAGGGCCAGTCCTCTGCCGGAGCCATGAAGCTCCCACCGGTATTTTGCGCCAACTTCCAAAACTCTGCCGCTGCCATGGGGTCACCCTCCATAGGAGACAACACCACATTGATTGGTACATTGGATGGCAGCATATCGATCGCTTTGCGGTAATGTTTGAGTCGCGCCGGACCGGAGATGGTATTACTGCGAGGCGCGTCTTTACCTTGAGTAGGTAACCCATCGGTAATCAAAAAAATATTATCAGGCTGGCTTTCCAATTGATTCAAAAAGGTAAAGGCGTTGTAGAGCGACGTTCCACCGCTGGGTAAGATCTCTCGGACAGCTGTGGTGCCCCGCTCGAGCTCATTGCTATTTGCCACTTCCATCCAGCGACCTTGAGTATCCGGTAAAGCAAATCGCGCCTCGGTATTAAATAAAATGATCTGGTAGCGAGATCCGGTAGGCAGTTGTGCGGTTAGCCAGTCTACGGTACCGAGTGCTTGCACCCATTTGCGTGCCGAGCGCTGTTTTGCCTCCGACTGATTTCGGAGTCTGATGACATTGACCACTTCGGGCGCAAGCATACTCGCCGAGACATCGAGCATGATCGCGATGCGGTTACCACCTAGCTTCAATCCAGTCAGATACTGACGATTACCCTCGCCCTGAAACTCGCGCGCGCTGCGACCGCCGTCTGCTTCAGCCGCTTCCCGTAGTTGCTGGATGCGCTCCTCGAGTGAGTTAATTTCAGCTTTTAGCGCGTCTACATCGGTGGTCTCGCTGACCTCTGACTCTTCCAGCGAGGCAATAAGAGCCTCAAGCCGGTCAAGCTCATCAGTCACCACTCTGGCGCGGCCCTGTGCTTCTACGATATCCAGATCGCGACTTGAGATGGCGTTGCGCAGTCTGACAAGACCTTCTTCGCCTTCGCGAATGTCTTCCTCAAGCAGGTCGACCTCGGATAACACCTCGGCATTGACCGATTGAATCTGTATTTCGATGGAGTGATCGATGATCAAAAATACAAGGACAACCGCACCGAACCCGCAGGACATAATGTCCAAAAAGCTCAGGTTGAAGGTGGTGGCCTGTCGCTTGCGCCTCGGCATGGACTACGTCTCGACAAAGATCAGCATGGCTTCTTTACCGTCGCTGCGATATAGCCTGCTGCCTGTGGGCAGTGTGTCGTGCGATCCTGATACTGATAAAACGGTAATCTCTTTCCTGAAACTATCCTCGATGTAGGCGAGCCCCTGGCTCTTCACCACACCAAAGCCCTCGGTTGCACTGGGCTCGACACCGATTCGATAAGCGATACCATCGATCAGGAGGTGAGTTGGTGGCTCGGTGGTTGGATCGTCGGCAGATGGGCTTTGATTTGCTGCCAAAGTGCCTTTGGCGTCGTTCGTCTCGATGATGGTTTCTGAGACGATTTCGCCAGCTGGCACTGCGCTGGTGTCGGTGGTGTCGGTGGTGACGGTGGTAAGGGCACAGCGAGTGATGCGCGATAGCGCCTCTCCCTCGGAGCGGCTGTTCAATACGCCCTGTGCGTTATTGCTTATTGAATCACTGGTTGCGACGCTGTCTAGCCCAATGCCGGGAAATAAAGAAAGTGTCTCGTCTGCACTGATATGGCCTTGTGTTAAATCAATGGCTGCGCTTATGCGCCTTGCGACGCTTTCAAAACTGCTGCGTGTTACCTTAAACGTCGTGGACCCGATATCTAATGGCACCTCGGTCTTATCGCCCAGTGTGGCAAGTAAACTCGGAATGGCACTCAGCAGTTGTTGCTCTGATGCGGCGCTCCGTCGGGGATCGAAGCGGGTTTGTTCGACGCACAGGTCTGCGCAATTTTCGAGGCACATTTCAAGCAGGTCTAAATACCCAAGGCCAGACAGTTCAGTCACTTTGGTGACACTCATCTCAGCTGCATCAACCTTGATCTCACTTACGATTAACTGACGCCATTGCAGGCTCAAGTTGAGCCCTGATCCCCGAGTTGCGGGATGAGCCAACAGTGCTCGATCGATCACAGCTGTAACGTCAATGCTCAGTGAACCCAGTATGCCAAGAAGCAGTTCGATTTGGCTCTGCTGCATATTCCCCGGCGCGATAATGCAGAGTGCTCTCTGCTCGGGTGCGTTATTTAGCAGTGCCTTCATGTGTTCGTACACAAGGTCGGCTGTGTGACGCGCTTCCCCAAACCCAGTGTTTAGTGGCGTCGTACCGAGTTGACTCCAAAAGTCACTGCGAACAGCCAGCGGGCTTTGCTTGAGTTGTGCAAACGCCGCATCACCAAAGACAAGACCGCCGGCGTCCAGATAAGCCAGTCCTGGAGACCGTATACAGTGTCCCTCACCGATAAGATTGAGGGACGCATCAGTCGTATCGAGGAAGAGGCGCGTCATTTAGGGGTCGCCAGGTGACGTACAAGTTTTTTATCAATGTAGCGCTGCGTGCTGAGCACCAGCCGCTCCTGTGACAACTGGAGCTGGTGCAGCGCGAACATAATAATGATCGAGAGCACCAGTGCGACAAAGGTGCTATTGAAGGCAACACCAAGACTGACGGTGACACCTGAAATATCGCCTTCAACGGCTTTGTAGGCTTGGCCCAATGCGTCTCCGATGCCTCTCACGGTGCCAATGAAGCCAATCGAGGGGATCGCCCAGCTAATGTACCGCACCATGGAAAGCTCGGAATCCAGCTTATCAGCCTCGATATCGCATTGTTCCCGCACCGCCTCGGACACGGCAGGAATACTGCCTGTGGTTGAGAAACGACTCAATGCGTTGAGCAACGTCCTCGGCAGGAGCAACTCCTGCTCATTGTCTGGAAGCGCCTCAATGCTACGCGCATAACTTCGAGCATCCTGGGGTAATAAGGTCGTGCCATCGTTTACTTGAATCAGATTTTTCTCCAACATGACCGTCTCTTGTCGAGTCATCCACGCCTTCAAACCCATAATAGCCAGCGCCCAGATCATCAAGATGAAGCAGGCTTCCTGCTCAAAATCACGGATGACAACGAACAACGATCGTTTGGGAACAAAAGCCTCTCCTGATGCTTGCAGTGCCGCCTGAGCTGCTAACTGCACATCGGCCGAGGGGCGAATGAGCCCAACGTAAAACGCATGTACCACGATGACGGCGGCCAAAAGAGCCAGCAGCTGATACGCAAATTCTGAGGGGATTCTCGATTTGGACATGAACGAGCGCCTTAGATATCGACTGGGAAAGAGACTGAACGATCTTCACTGATGCGTTCGGTCGGTGTGTAATCGTCAGCGCTTACCGGTATCGCTGGGTCGGCACTTTGTGTTGCTGGCGGGCTATCGGTTGGGGCAGTAGATTCCACTGCCGATGTAGGCTGTCTGTCTTGGGTATCAGTCTGATCCACCGTATCCGCGGCATCCTGCGCCATCGACGTGGTTGAGTATACAAAAACCACGCCCGCCGTCATGACACAGCCCATAAAGACACGTGTGACACGATTATTCCGCATATCTAGCCACCCTAAATCCGAGGTCATCTCGGCCACGTTCACCGTAGTCACGATACGTTAGCCGAAGTTCGCGTAACCGACTCAAGCTCCAACTAGCACCTCGGATAGTGTAGTTGTCGCCCTGTAGATCACCCAGAGGATCTTCCTCCACTGTTTCGTTCGGCACGGGGATACGATAAACATCATTCACCCATTCCGCGACATTACCGCCCATATCGTAGAGCCCTTTCGGGTTGGGAGGAAATTTTCCAACCTCAGCACTGACGACCGCCTTGTCAGAATAGCCGTTAATAATGCGTCCAGTTACTAGTGCGGAGGAGGCATCCGCTAAGTTTGCACTGCCATCTTTGGGGGGCCAAGCTTCGCCCCAGGCAAAACGCCATACGTCGTCATCGTTGATGCGAGCTGCATAAGACCACTCAGCCTCTGTCGGCAATCGGTAACCCGTTGAGGCCGCAGTGAATCCAGTAATGATGCCATCGCGCTCCGTATAAAAGGGTGGCAGCCCCTCGCGCGCGCTGAGCCAATTGCAGAAGCTAGCTGCTTGTTGCCACGAGAGTTGCACAGCGGGCTGGTGCTCGCGGTTCAGGCTCTTGCCACCTGCCTGGCCTGACTCATGATTTTGTGTGAATTGACGAAACTGCGCATTCGTGACTTCGGTGGTTGCCATGTAGAACGCGCGCGTTAGTCGTACCGGTCGCTCGACTTCGTTGGCACCTCTGCCCGCATCACGCCGCGGCGCTCCCATAGTAAATTCGCTGACGGCGCTGACCTGTGGATCGATCAGCACCAGCGTTTGACCAACTGACGTTATAATTTGCGGCTTGATTGCCGCCTTTCTAGCGGCCTCAATTGTAAGTAGCGCCACGTCGATGCGCTGATTCAGCCCCGCACGGGGTGTTACGCGGCGCTCAATGCTGGCATAGCCGGGCGCGCTAATGGTAAGGATATGTTCCACACTCGGAAGCGAGAGGAGCTGGTTGCCTTCCCCCTGATCTTTGCCATTAACTGAGATTTGTGCGTTGTCAGGCGAGACCCTAACGTCAACATCGCCGAGGGCGGGCGAAAGGGCTATTTGCCGCTCAGCTAGCGCGCCTTTTTCAAGTGATAGATCAAACGACGCTGGACTGTATCCGGCCAGACTGAGTTGAAAGCGATGGCGTTGAGATGGCTCTGTGGCGACATCCAGCGGTGTAGCTCCGACAAACCGACCATCGCGCGTTACCACCGCACCAGTGGGAATCGACGATAAGCGCAGCAGACCCGCAGCTGGTATGAGTTCAATGCGACCCAGATCGATATCACTATCGGCAATAGCGGTTACATTAATTACCTGGTCTACGTATCCGGGTGATGCCAACGTGATCTGGCGCTCTCCTTGCATGACCTCGAGCACGCCCTCGCGGACGCTTGCGGGTTCGTTGTCTATGGATACATCAACCTCGGTCGGATCTGTCTCTATGGTGACTCGAGCCCAGCCAGGGATCAGGTTGATGGAAAATCGTTGGGTCGTTGCCCGACCGGCGACGTCGATGACAGACTCATAGTTCAGGTATCTGTCCGTCGACAGTATCATTTTCACGGACCCAGCCTCGATACCCTCAATAGTCAATGGCGTATTCCCAATCGCACTGCCATCCAGCGACACCATGGCTGATACGGGTGACGAGTCGATTACCAGTGTTCCCGGCAGCGGAGTCAGTTGAATGGTTTGTGATTGAATTTCTGTATCGTCGACAACGAGGTTGCCGGCATAGGGGCGATAGCCCTCCGCAGTCACCGTCATCGCATACGTACCGGGTCTCACTAAATACCGTTCACCAAACGGCAAATGGATCCCCGAGATACTGATTGATGAGGGCGTCTCCGCGCTTACGGTGACCGAGACCGAGCGTGCGGTTAATAAAAAGAACAACACATATGCAATGAGTAGGCCGGACAGACCTATGGCCACGCCAACAGGTGTTACACGCCGCCTAGTCTCAACTACAGCGTCAGTGCGAGGCTCAAATGTCGCGGCAGATAAAGCGTCAGTTTGCGGTCGCTGATCTGCCATTAGCGGACTATCGCCTCCTCACATCGAATATCAATTTGGTTGTCCTGCGCCGACGTAATATTGGCTGTTATGAGCACGTCCCGATAACCATCTCTACTGCCCAGTACTTGGTACTGTCCTGGACGTAAAGACACGGTACGAGACGTCAGAGAGCCAAGCCGGGCAACGCGCTTGATGGTGATTTCCGTTTGCCCATCTGACGTGATGGTGACCGGTAAGGGTGTGCTGGCCTTGGCGATGGCTGCTCGCACCTCGATGACGCGTTGTTGTAGACGTGGCGCTTTTTTTGGTGTCGCCGAGAGTGCGCTTTCCGCTTCTGCCAGACTGGACTGTGCCTCTTTTAGCACGACTGGATCGACGAGACGCGCTTGCTTTTCTAGGATGATGTCGAGTTCAGAAAACAGATCGGCTAGCGGGCGCGCGCGCGCGAGGCCCTCCTCAGCGTCGACTATGCTAGGGTCAATTTCCAAGACAGCAAGATAAGCCTCTGCGGCTTCTGACCACGACTCTTCTTTTGAGTAACGACGTGCCTCTGCCAGTAGTGAATTCAATGTTGACAATGTTTGTGCTTCATTGAGTTGCGCTAAGGCAATCAGGGGCGTCTCATCGGCGGGACGGAGCCGCTGTGCGATCTCAAAGTTGAGCCGCGCTTGCGTAAACCTTTGCTCATTTAACAGCGAAAACCCGAGTGTCATGGCGTCTTCAAACCGTTGGCTAAGCAACGCTGCTTGATACGATTTCGCCAGAGTTGCGAGACGCACATGCGCAGGGTCTTGTCTGAGGGCCTCTTCGATTTTGGAGACGGCTAGTTGCAAGTCGCCGGCCTCAGCCGCTGCGCTGGCTGCCGCCTCAAGCGTTGCGACTTCAGCCATAAATGCCACACGCGCGACTGCATCAAGTACTGCATCGCTATCAGGTGCCATCGTCTGCAGAAGTGGTGATATAGACCGCGCGTCCGCTTCATCACCTGCATCGATTGCCGCGAGTAAGGCGTCAAGCCGATTGTCAATTTCAGACCCTAGACGTGTTTCTAATTCGGCCATTGCGTTCAGTGCGCGGCTGTAAGCTTGTTCCGCTGCCGAAAAATCCTGTTGCCGATAATAATCATCGCCGACAGCAGCCATGTCTGAGACTTCTAGGAACCGTTCGGCCGCCCATTGGTCAGCGGCACGGGCCTCCAGCCTTGATTGTGTCTCGAGCAGTGTTTGCAGCACCTCTTGGGCGGCGCGTCGCGCTTTGGCCATTTGCGCCTCTGCAAAGGGGCTGCGCTCAGTGGCCTCAGCCGTTCGCCCTGATTCTGCGGCCAGTTGCTCACCCGGGGTCACCAAGCCTGTTGTAACCGAGTCATCGATGACAGTTTTAACTGCGAAGCGAGGTAAAACAAAAATGACCAAAAGCAGTAAAACGAGGCCAACGCTGATTGCGATCCACGTACGATACTGCGATCTGTCATTGACTGTGCCTGCTGCACGACTATTAGCCGATGGGGGCTCAAAGGTGGCGGCCCGCAACCTATCACTGCTGTTATCTGTCATGACTGCGCCTGACTCGCCTATTTGGACTGCTGATTCAGATCAGCGGGAGGGTCAACTGGCAGGGTTGTTGGAAGTTCGGCCATTTCTGCGGCATAGATATCGCTCAAAATCTCACGCCACTGGCTGTATTGGTCATCGATGGTACCCGATAGCTGTACGGTTCGGTCCTCTAGATCAATCACTTGTGGCGTAATGTCGGCTTCGAGCGATTGCCCAAGTTCTTCAAGTGCGAGCGAGTGAATATTGGCCTCAGCTCGCCGCTCCAGACCGCTCTTGATCAAACCGCCTCCTGCATACATGCCCACTGCACCAGCAGTTCTTACGTTTCTGTCATCAGATGTGGCTGCCGCTATGCCAGCGAGGAGTGATATCCCGCCAACAATTAATTGATTTTGTGCCTCACTTTTCAGTTCGCGAAGCGCAACCGTTTCCTCATAACTGAGACGTCGCCATTCATTGTAAGGCCCGGCCATCGAGCCGGAAAAATTATCGTAATGACCCTGGAGCGTATCGACAAAGACATGATTACGCTGCTGTATCGTGCCGATGCGGACCATCATCGGGTCGCTCTGGGCTGGCAGTCGGACTGCGCGTGTCAAGGCTGCGTTGCCGCCTTTCTCTGCGGCACTCTCAACCAGGTAACCCTCAAACGCTTCTGGCGCAAAGCTGCGGGCAAACTTTAGTTTTGAGACATCGCGGATCGCAAGCCTGTCGCTACGTGAGAGCGATTTAAACTTTGAGATAAGATCGTTAGCAATATCTCTGTAAACAGCTAGAAATGGATCTTTTTTAACTCGCTGAGTTTGTTGGTACGCGTAACGGCTGGTAGAGCCCAGATAACGGTTATCCAGCCAAACCCGACCTTGCGCATCGACGGCTTTGATGGCGAGTGCCAACACTTCACCGTCCGACTGCTCAATGGTGCCCGTGACCAAAATATCCGTAATATGATCCTGCGATGGCACCACGCGGCTGGCTCCCCAAACCCCCTGGTCGTCGAGTACGAGACTGAGTTCTCGCGCCATAAAGGTGGCTTCTGCCCGACGAATCTCTGGGTAAATTCCAGCCTCTGGATCAATATCCGCGATGCCCGGATCAAAAACAACGACAGCAATATCGAGGACTTCCTCGCTTGGCAAAGTCACCTGATAGGTTTCAAGTGTTGGGACCGCTGTGGTTTTAATGGTCTCTGTTACGCAGCCCATCAGTCCCAAGAGGAGGGCGCATGCTGTGGCTAGTCGGAATATCATTTCTCGGGAATCTCAATGCCTTTGTACTTTCGGTACTCATTCCAAAGCGCTTCACGTACCTCTGGATCAGCTTCCCGCATTGCGGCCTCTCTCAACTGCCGCGCGACGATATCATCATCGTTGCCAGCGGGGATATCTTCAGGTGCCTCGTAAACCGCCGGTGCGTCAGGCGCACCCCCTGAGCGACCACCCATGCCACCGCCCACGGAGCCGTAACCGCCTTGCTCGTCTGCTTCATAAGGGTTTCGACCACCTGATGCCTGCTCAGTTCCACTATCGCCCGCCGAGCTTTGCGTATTAGCACTTTGCTCGCGACGGCTCGCACGCTGCTGCCGCTGTTCCTCACGAATAATCGCATCAAATACGCCGGTACTCGCTTCGAGCTGCCCGTCTAAAACAGCAACGCGTTCAGCTGTGGTCATCGGATCATTGCCCCAATCGGGTTCTAGGCCGCCTTGAGCGCGCGTTCCAGTCCCATCGGTTCCTGAGGCCACCACGGTACCGCTCGAGGGCGACCCGCCTGGATTACCGCTGCCACTTTGACTGCCCTGAGGACCGCTTCCTTGCGAAGACTGTCCGCTCGATTGCGTGTCCGACGCCGCGCCATTTGAGGATCCACTTGGCCCGCCTGACGAGCCATCCTGCTGCCCATTGGTTGCTGAGGCGCTGCTGTAGGTTGGCACTTCATCGACCAAGCTAGGTAAAGCTAGGTCGCCGCCCGCAGCATCACCAAAGCCGGGGTCGCCACCCGACGCGCTGGGGTTTGAACCGTCGCCCGCTCCCGAAGATTGTCCACCTGATGTGCCGCTACTGTTACCACCGGTCTGAGCGTTTTCGCTACCACCGCCAGGCATGGATGAACCCGGCATGCCAGCGCCAGAGCTGCTAGCGCCACCGGATGAGTTGCCAGCGCTGCCACCAGAACTACTCGATGGACCTCCCGAGCTTCCTCCAGAAGACCCGCTTGACGATGACCCTGCGCTCCCCCCACCAGAAGAGCTGCTGGATGAACTGCTGGAAGGACTGCTAGAAGGGCGGCTTCCCGACGAACCACTTGATCCCGGGCTGCTAGGTGAGGGCATTGAAGCTGAGGGCATTGAGGGTGTTGTCGGTGTACTCGCAGAGGGACACCCCATTAACACTGGAAAGGTCAGACCTATGATGATTAAGTGTCTTATCTTGGCGCTATTCATGTGGCCTCACTCATGTGGCGTTACTCATGTGGCGTTACTCCCGCCGGAGGATGTTACGTTGGCCGGTTGGGAGCTCCCCCACTGGCTAGCCTCAACCGCCCAAGTGATGGTATCGCTCTCAGCGGGTACACCGTCCTTGAAGACCGGTCGAAAACGCATTTTCCGCAGTCTTCGAATGACACGCTCAGGCCCTCGGGAGTTCTCTGCTTCAGGCCCTTGAATCACTTCAACATTGACGGCCTTGCCATTTGCACTGACGTTAAAACTGACGATTAAGTCCCTCTCATTAGGCTGATCTTGCTTAATCGCCAACACGGGGTCCAACCCAGGCACAGCTGGCAGTGGCACTGGTCTATCGAGTATACGGAATTTGGGGTGTAAATCCGTCTGCAGGTGACTTTGATGTGATTCTTTGTCCGCTGTTTGGGTGGCCAGAGCGGCTCCCGCAGCCAATGTACGTGTGCCGCTCTCATTGTCGACCGAGTCTTGATGGGGTTCTTGGAGTCCGGCTGCTAGGGCTTGCACAGGCTCGGCGTTAGCGAGGGCGAGGGCGCCAAGTGATGAGCCCGCGACAGCCACGTCGACATCGGGTTCTTTCTTGCTTTTGTCGGCGAAGGTCATATCAATATCGGCATCGGCATCGGCATCGGCATCGGCATCGGCATCGGCATCGGCATCGGCATCGGCATCGGCATCATCGCTCGCCAGAACGGCACCATTCGCCAAGGCTAACGCGTCGTTGTAATAGTCGAGGGCAGCGCGCCGATTTCCAGTCCACCATGCCCAGTCGCCCATCCTAATCAAATCATCCGCCTGTGTTTCACGACTGCCCCCAAGCGTATCGCGATTAAGCGCCTGTATCGCCACCATGACCGGAAGTCCGCGCTTGAATGAGCTTTTTCCTGCTGCTTGGTTTCGCTTATCGCGATCCATCTGACCCGGCATTGCTGCCCCCACGCCTCGGTGTGCTGCCAACAGGTACTGTGCGCGAACCATGCCCTCCAGGGCGGGAAGAAGTTTCACCGAACTGGCACCGTAAGTGGCTATTGCTTCATTTAACGCCCGTCGGAAAAAGTTCCATACCCGAGCCATCCGAAGGGTGGATTCCTCTGTTTCATCAATAGACTGCAACAGTGCGTACTGATGCCACTCAGCCTGCGCTAGTAAGGCGTCGACTTTTTCTGGCCCTGATGGAATGGTCGCGGCCTCAATACGGGACAGATAGACCTGACGCTCATCGGCGGTTGCTAGCTCATCCAGCGCACGCAGGCTGGCAATTTCTGCGCGTAAATAGGGCAGTTGGCTGCGGGCGTTCAATCCTTCATTGATGCGACTGATATGACCGGCACGCTTGAGTTTTTCCACGGCCTCGAGATGTTGCCCCGTATTTTGTAAACGTGTGGCTTCGTTCCACAAGACCTCGGCTTGTCTGGGATCGTAAGCGCCAAAAGATGTCGTCTGCCCCCACACTGCTGGCGCGGTTAAAGTCAGTATCGCTACTGTCAGTGCGGTCAACATGACGTGTTCCGCAGAAAACACCTTCACGAATTTCCCCTCCGTTACCACCCTAGTATAGAGATAGTTCAGTCTAAATCTCTACGCATTGGCAAAACGGTTGTACACTCTCGCCGCGCCGATGGCTTGGGCGCGATCTGGACAAGTGTTGAGGCTAGGTGACCTTATGGGACGATTTTCCGACGATACGGCGTTAACGGCAATTAGCGAGAACCGATGGCGCGCCAATTTAGTCAAGGGCTGGCGAGTCGGACGTGTGCCCAACGGCGGCTATGTCATGGCCATTATTGGACGTGCGATTTCGCAGTCTCTGGGTGACTCCGATCCGCTGTCTATCAACGCCTTTTATCTAGAGCCAACTGCGCTTGGCGCGGCTGAGGTCGATGTCGAAGTATTACGCCGTGGTAAAGGCACACACTATGCCGCTGCGCGCCTGTATCAAGAGGGCGGATTGAAGATTGTTGCCAATGCAGCCTACACCGATCTGTCGACTATGACCGGACCCAGTCATGTGATTTTGGATCCGCCAGTCGTTCCGCCGTTTGACCCATCGCTGACGCCGCCCCACGAAGGCCTTGAGATTCACGACACGATTGATATTAGGGTCGTAAAAGGTGGGGAGTTTTTTGCTACGCGGGAGCCTTCTTATACTGGCGAATTTATCGCCTACATGCGCTACCGAGACGGCGCAGACATCGGTGTGCTCGACCTACTGATGTTTGTCGATATGATGCCGCCTCCAGCGTTCACTCTGGTGCCCAAGGTAGGGTGGGTGCCGACCGTTGAGCTGACTGTACAGTTGAAAGGAAAGCCAGCTCCCGGTCCTATTCTCTGTCGAGCACGATCCCACACCTTAATGAACGGCGTCACCGAATTGGACTGTGAGATTTGGGATAGCCAGGGCGAGCTCGTGGCTCTCGGTCGCCAGACCATGAAAGTGCGATCGATGAGCTAAATCACCACGTCGCGACATGCCCACCTGGACGCCTAGGATCTGTATAGCCATAAAGCCAGCCGTCTTCAATTTGTACCGAGTTGACGCGACCAATGGTTCTATCAGAGCGCAAGATTTTATGCTGACTGGCCTCGAGAATGTTAACCGTGTCGATTGAGATACCCGGCTCTACCATTGCCATATCAGGCATCCATTGGTGGTGAACTCGTGGCGCGGAGGTTGCCAGCCCCAACGTCATATCAAATGCCATGACGTTGAGCAGCGTTTGCGCTACGGCAGTAATAATCCGCGACCCGCCAGGACTTCCCGTTGCAATCCAAGGCTTCCCATTTTTGAGGACGAGAGTAGGGGTCATCGATGACAGCGGGCGACTGCCTGCTGATACCGCGTTTGATTCACCTTGAATGAGACCATATCCATTCGGCGATCCCGGTTTGGCCGCGAAGTCGTCCATCTCATTGTTCAGCAGCATGCCCGTTCCCGGCACCACAATGCCCGAACCAAAACTGAAATTGATGGTGTAGGTATTAGACACAACATTGCCGAATTGATCGGCGATGGAAAAATGGGTGGTTTCAGTGCTCTCTCGATCTTCAACAGTGCCAGGGCGGATTTCGCTGGATGGTGTCGCGACGGCATCCCGAATAAGAGTGCGTCGTTGGTCTAAGAAATCATCGCTAATAAGTTTGGCGACGGGTACCGCGGTGCGATCGGGGTCGCCCAGATATTCGCTTCGGTCTGCATAAGCCAGTTTCATGGACTCGATCAAGAGGTGGAGATAGGCTGCACTGTTATGACCGAGCTCCTTTAGCGGAAAAGGCTCAAGAAGCTTGAGGATCTGCGATACATGCACGCCACCAGAGGAGGGCGGTGGCGCGCTCACGAGCTCGTAGCCTCTGAAAGAGGATCGAACTGGCGTTCGTTCTATGGCTTGGTAGCTCGCGAGATCAGCTTGCGTCATCAACCCACCTTGCCGCTGCATTTCAGCTACGACGAGCTCGGCTGTCTTGCCCTTGTAAAAACCGTCTCGCCCACGCTCGCGAATGCGCTTTAGTGTTGCCGCAAGATCTGGTTGCTTGAACAGGCTGCCCATGAGTGGCGCGGTCGCAGTGCCTGCGAGATAAACCCGGTTAGCCTCGTCATTTTTTGCGAGACGCTGAGCGGCAGAGCGAAGGTTAAGGTGCAAGGCGGCGGGCACCTCAAAGCCTTGCTCGGCCAGATCTATTGCGGGTTGGATAACCGTTTTTAGGTCGAGTGAGCCATAATTCTCGAGCGCATGAATCAGGCCTGCAACGGTTCCGGGGACGCCTGCCGCATTGACGCTGTTGTAGGCCATTTGCTTGTTAACGCTGCCGTCTTCATTGAGAAACATGTCTCGTGTTGCCAGAGCCGGTGCCATTTCTCGGTAATCAATAAAGACTTGCTCATCAGTTTCGGCTAAGTGAAGCAGCATGAAGCCGCCGCCTGCGATATTACCGGCACGGGGCAGGGTCACGGCGAGTGCAAAGCCTGTTGCTACTGCGGCATCGATCGCATTTCCCCCTATTTTAAGCATCGCCAATCCCGCTTCGGAGGCCAGCTCTTCCGGACCGGCAACCATACCCTTGGCGGCAATTGCAGGCAGGAATCGGGTCCCGTAATCAATAAGCGGACCACCTTGGTCCTCAGCTTGCGCAGCGACGCCGATAGGATTAAGCGCAATCGCAGCTGCGACAGCGAGACTCATAAAACGCATTGGGGGATTCTCCAGAACCTAGATAAACTCATTTTCGGCCGCAACACTATCACAGGATCCATTTTTCGCAGAGTGCCGGTGACTTCGATTATCATAGCGTGCACAGGGGGTATTATGGATTTAAAGGACTATCGAAGGCAGTACACAAAGGGCGGATTGAGTCGGGAGACCATGCCCGATGACCCGCTGGTGCTCTTTGCGCAGTGGCAGCACGACGCAAGCGAAGCCGGCCTGGCCGACCCCACCGGTTGCGTTGTGGCGACACTGCAACCTGATGGCTCGCTGCGCCAGCGCTTTGTTTTGTTGAAAGGTGTGGATGCGGACGGATTTGTCTTTTACACCAACTATCAGAGCGATAAGGCAGCTGCCCTTGCGCATTACCAGCGCGCATCGATGTTGTTTCCATGGAACGAGTTAGACCGTCAGGTTAGTTTGTCGGGGGTTGTGGAAAGAGTGTCTGAGGAGGTGTCTGATACTTACTTCGCATCGCGTCCGCGCGCGAGCCAGATCGCTGCATGGACCTCTCAGCAGAGTCAGTCTGTCGAAAGTCGCAAAGCTTTAGAGTCGCAATATACCCAAACGGTGGCGCGTTTCGAGGCAGGTGATGTCCCGAGACCCCCTCACTGGGGAGGCTTTCGGCTGATCCCCGAGCGGATGGAGTTCTGGCAGGGGGGCGCCGACCGGCTTCACGACCGCTTTGTTTATCAGTTAGAGGGAGGTTGGCGGCTGAGGCGTCTTCAGCCCTAGACCGGCTCTGATTCGTCGGTTATTGCAGTGGCGCGCCACATCTAAGCAGGGCGATAAACAAAGCGGTCGATGTAATGGGGAATTGGCGGTAGACGACGTACCTGCCTGCGCATGAGATCTAGGCCAATCGCGGCGACTAGTACTTGGAAGCGCTCCCGCGACCCCGGCACTTGCAGTCTAATGGCTCGGTGATTTTTGTCGGTGCCCCAGGCCACCCATACCGTGCCCACTGGCTTATCGTCGGACCCTCCGCCGGGGCCTGCGATGCCAGAGACAGCGATGCCGATGTCCGATTGGCTCTTGGCCAAAGCGCCTTCGAGCATGGCAAGGACCACTGGCTCGCTGACCGCGCCGTGTTTCACAAGTGTTGCTTTTGGTACGCCCAGAATGCGGTTCTTGCCGGTGTTTGCATAGGTGATAAAGCCACTGCCAAATACCTGAGACGAGCCCGCCTCTCGAGTGATCAGCGAGGCGATCAAGCCACCGGTGCAGGATTCTGCGGTCGTGACTGTCATCTGCGATTCAATGAGCGCGCGCTGCAGCGCCATCGCTAACTGGTCATCGTCATGACCGATAATGTGATCCCCTATCAGTTCCTGTAATAAAGCCTCAGCTTTGTCTCGGTCAGGGATCATAGCTTTGTCATCGACATGCAGTTTGAGCTCGAGCTGCGGTAAACCAGAGCGAAATCCTAAGGTGACACCGTCGGGCCAAGTTGCACTGTGTTCGTTTACCAACTCTTGAATGGTTGATTCACCGATGCCAAACGTTTGCAGTCTGCGTATGTAGGCGGTGCCGCCGCCCACGCGCGCTGCTATGCGCTCACATATTTCAGGCAGCATCGCTGTGAGCTCGCTGGGGACGCCCGGCGTGGTTATGACGAGTGCGCCGCCCACCTCAAGCGTGAAACCAACAGCACTGCCGATAGGGTTGGCTACTAGTTCCGCGCCCTCAGGTAGCAGCGCCTGCTTGAGGTTACTGGCGTTCAAATCAAGACCTCTTCGTGCACACCAATCCTCCAAATGTGCGACGGCCTTGGGATGAGTGACTAAAGCGGCGCCAGAGACATCGGATACGACATCGGCGGTAAGGTCATCCTCAGTCGGACCCAGACCTCCGTTGATAATGACTACTCTCGCATCGCAACAAAGATCGCGGAGGCTTTGACCGAGTAATGACGGATCGTCACCTACTGTAATCTTCTTCCCTACTGCGATTTTGCGTTCACCCAAGGCGAGTGCAATGCGCGACGAGTTACTGTCGACAGTATCGCCGCTCATTAGCTCATTACCGGTTAACAGTAGTGCGACGTCTGATCGTTGAGTCATCCGAACTATCTCTTCTGTGACGCTTAAAAGTCAGCGTTGCCAGGCGTGCGAGGGAAGGGAATAACGTCCCGCACATTGTCCATACCCGTTATATAAGCTACGAGTCGCTCAAAACCCAGGCCGAAGCCCGCGTGAGGAACAGTGCCGTAGCGTCGGAGGTCGCGATACCACCAGAGGGTGTCCTTGAGCGCATTATCCATGCGTGCATCGAGAACATCGAGACGCTCTTCGCGCTGACTGCCACCAATGATCTCGCCGATGCCCGGAGCCAACACGTCCATCGCAGCAACGGTGCGCTCGTCGTCGTTGAGTCGCATGTAAAACGCCTTGATGTCTCGAGGGTAGTCTGTAACAACAACGGGCGCTTTAAAGTGCTCCTCGGCGAGGAACCGCTCGTGCTCCGATGACATGTCGATGCCCCACTTGACGGGGAACTCGAAGGAGCGTCCCGATGTGAGTAAAATATCGATAGCGTCTGTGTACGTGACTCTAACAAAGGGCTTGTCGACGATATTCGTTAATCGCTCGATTACTGTCTTATCGATACGTTGTTGAAAGAAGCCAAGATCGACCTCGCAATCTGCCATTACCCGCTGTGTTACCGACTTGAGCAGCCGTTCAGCAAGTCTGGCGTTATCCGCGAGGTCCGCAAAGGCAACCTCTGGCTCGACCATCCAGAACTCCGCCAGGTGCCGCGAGGTATTTGAATTTTCTGCTCTAAAAGTCGGACCGAAGGTGTAAACCTTGCTCATGGACAAGCAATAGGACTCAACTGCGAGCTGTCCCGATACAGTGAGATAGGCATCGCCGCCAAAAAAATCGTGGGAGGTGTCAACCAGCCCCGCTGGGTCTCGCGGCAAATTGTTTAGGTCTAGTGTGCTCACTCTGAACAGCTCACCGGCCCCCTCACAATCACTTGCCGTAATGATGGGTGTGTTTACCCAATAAAAGTCTTCTGAGTGAAAGAAATCATGAATGGCATTGGCGAGTGTATGACGGATACGCGTTACGGCCCCAAAAGTATTCGTACGCGTTCGCAAGTGGGCCTGGGTTCTGAGGTACTCGAAGGTGTGCCGCTTCTTGGCAATAGGATAGGTTTCGGGATCATCGACCTCGCCAATAATAGCAACGGTTGAGGCCTGAATTTCCACAGCCTGACCACCACCTTGAGAGGCAACTAATTCACCACTAATCACCACAGCGCAGCCGGTTGATAGGGTGAGAATGTCACTATAATTTTCGAGTTCTTCGGCTGCGATGCACTGCAAGCTATCGAAGTGACTGCCATCGTTGACCGATAAAAAAGAGATGCCTGCTTTCGAGTCCCGCTTACTTCTTAGCCATCCTTTAACAGTGACGGATTGACCGATCAACTCTGCTTGAGTAAGCAGGTTCTTGACAGAATGTGTTTCGGACATGGTCGATGTATCCTGAGCTCTTGTTGGTGTTTGGGCGAGAGAATGACCCTCGTCGTTAATGAGAACGCCTTATGCTACAGCTAGCTACTGGTGACCTGAAAGGCAGGGGCTTCGCCTCGCGGGTTTTCGTTCGCTAGGTAGCGGACGCGCACCGAATCTCGCAGTTGGAAGCGTCGCGACCGACTGGCCAAAGCCATCTCCCACTTATCAAAGCTGAACTTTTCATTGTCCTTGCGCAGATCTACCACACCTTCGAGGCCTAGCTCATTTAACTTTACGGTAAATCCTGAGGTATTGATGTGTACGATTTCACCGTCAAATTCAAGAGCGCCTTCGGCAGCTTTCTTATTTAGGAAATTACAGCTGAGCCAATTATTGGAGGCGTTGACAGCTTGGCGGTTGCAAGCACTTGCCTGATTTATCAGATCAAATACAGTGGCTGGCGCAGGTTCAACATCTGTCTCCCCGAGCATCGATTTAAGCTGCAGATGAACGCAGTAGTCTAATGCTTTACGTAGCGGTGAGGTCGCATTGGTATAGGCCGAAAGTGCCATTCCCATATGTGGGGCTGGCTTAACACTGAAGCTTGCACGTGCCATCAGCCGGTTAATCATCGATCTCAAGGGTTTGTCTTGACTGGATGCAGTTAGGGTATTAATTAAAGTCCGGTAACCGTCTAATGTTGTGACGTCGATCGGATCCTGCTCGGGTAAAAATCTCGCTAAAAACTCATTGGCTTCTTCGACTCTGTCGCGTCTGATTCCCGCGTGCGCCATGAAGGGGCCGGGACGCCCGGCGGCGGCTAGGGCCGCTGCGATCTGTCGATTTGCCGCTACCATGCACTCTTCAACCAGTAGTTGAGACGTTTTTTTCTCAACGCGTTCGATGCTCGCGATTTGTTTGGACTCATCCAGAGTCCAGCGGTGTTCTGGACGGTGTTCTATGACGAGTTCGTGTGATTGCCGCCATGCCCTCAGCGCGGTGTAGCAGTCGTTCAAGTGTTTTAACGATTCAGCGAAGGCATGTTCAGAACCGTTTGCCAGTACATCTTCAACTTCGGTGTAGGTGAGTTTGGCCTTGGACTGAACAATAGCGAGCGAGAGTGATGAGTCCGAGATGTCACCCTCGCTTGAGATTGCAAGTTTGCAAACGAGGGCAGAGCGATCTTGCAGTGGTTGGAGGGCAGCACTCTGAGAGAGACACTCTGGCAGCATAGGGACCGCCATGCCGTGAAAATAGTGTGACGTCCCTCGCGCGGCAATGAGCATTGTGAGATCGGGTGATTGCTGTGTGAAGGCCGTTGGATCTGCAATGGCGACGACTAGGTTCCAGCCATCACCACTGGGTTCCGCAAAGAGTGCATCATCGATATCGTGCGTGCTTGCTGAATCGATGCTGACGAGAGTCAGGTGGCGCAGATCCTCGCGAGACATCTTGTCGAGTTGAGTGTCTTTTACCAAACTCTCAATCTGCTTGAATTGCTCCTTTGGCAATGGCTTAACAATGCCCGCTCTGGCCGCGCAGTATTCGTTTTCCAATCCCGGTGTGCCTATCGGCCCGAAGGAACGCAGGACTTTGACAGATGGTTTGCCGTCCGAAAATGGGTGCCTCTGCAATTGGCACTGAACCAGATCGCCTGCTTTCGCTCCCAGGCGTGCATTGGGCGCAATAAACAGCCATCGGGTAAAATGCATAAGGTCGGGCACGTCAGGGGCAACGAAAAACGCCTTCCCTTTTTGAACCACCTCGCCAACAAACGTATCGGTCGATGTCGCAATCAGCTTTTCCAGTTCGCCGGCACTTTGCGACTTGCCCGATTTGTCCTTGGCCGGCACGGGTTTAATAATAATCGCGACACGATCTCCCGGAAGAACACGTTGCATTTCGTCAGGCGGCAAAAATATCTCACGCATATCATCCAAGACGACAAAACCAAAGCGACTCCGCGTCGCTTTGACGGTTCCCTCGGCGTATTCCTTGTCCGCTTCTATCTTTTCTTTCAGACCCTGAAGCTGGCTTAGGGCATTTTTATCTAACATACAGCGAGAGATCTCTTAACCCAGGTTGGCATGACTGGGTAGGTGACTTTATCAATGCACAGATCGTAGCTGAGACCCCCCGACTTTTCACGCTTTTGTGATGGTCAATATAGTGACCAAAAAAATTCATCAAGTGACAATTGACATCGCCGGTCGCGATCGTTTTACTGAAATGGCCCGAAATGAAGAGAGTAGGACGCGGTGGTGATCACACGGTCAGTTGACCCAGCTTTACCGACATGCAGTGATATGCGCGGCCGCTATCTTGTCCCTGAATTGCATCAAATCGTTTACTCAAATACGTTCACAGGAGCGGTTTCATAGACCGATCCTGTGGTGATTAGCGCAGATCATAGTGGGAGAGCACATGTCGCAAACTGCTAGTTTGACCAATGAAGTCACGCAGCTAACGCCAGCTGAAGTTAAGACCTATGTCTTAGATACAAATGTCTTACTTCATGACCCGACGGCAATCGCCGCTTTTGCCGAACACAGAGTGGTGATTCCGATGACAGTGTTGGAAGAGCTTGATCACATTAAAGATCGGCGCGACAAATCGGTGAGCCGGGAGGCCCGAATCGCGATACAAATGATTGATAAGGTCGTCGGTTCGTCGACCCCTCAGGCCATTCAAGAAGGTGTCGATATTCCTGGATCAACGTTGTCAGGCGCGCTAGGTCGCTTGGCAATCTTCCCTGATCAGCTTTTGGGTGCTAACGAGCAGGTGCCTTTTCTTGACAGTACTCAGGATCAAGCAAACGACAATCGCATTATCAATGTCGCGCTCAAATACCAAAGTGAGCATCCCGATGAGTTCGTATGCCTAGTCACTAAAGATATCAATATGAGGATCAAGGCCAAAGGCTCTGGTCTGGAGCATGTAGAGGACTATCGGCATGACCGAGTTCTCGATGACATAGATCTGCTTGCAACCGGTTATAAAAAAAGTGAAGGGCCATTTTGGGAAGGTATCAATCGCGTCGACACTGTCCGTGACGAGGGCATCACGCTGCATCGTGTACCGCGGTCTGAGCTGCCCGAGGCCTATCCCAATCAATTTTTATACGATGATCATGGCTTCATCGCTTTTGTCGACCATGTGGATTCGGAGTTCGTTTATCTCGCCGTAGACAGCCGCGACAATCTCATGAATCAGCGCTTTTGGGGCTTGGCGCCTCGAAATCTCGAGCAGGCCATGGCCATGCGGCTTCTCGACAATGACGATTTGGATATGACCGTATTAACGGGGCCTGCAGGCTCGGGGAAGACCCTGTTGGCACTAGCTTATGGACTTCATGCCATCTTGGAGCAAAAGAAATTTAAAAAGCTTATTGTTGCGCGCTCGACGCCACCGATGGCGGAGGACATTGGGTTTCTGCCCGGTACCGAAGAGGAAAAAATGGCGCCATGGCTAGCGGCGTTTGACGATAATTTAGAGATTCTTCATGGAGCGGATGAGTGCGCTAACGGCAGCATCGACTACGTGAAAGAGCGCGCTAACCTGCAATTCAAGTCCCTGAACTTTATGCGTGGTAGGTCGTTTAATGGCGCCTACATCATCATTGATGAGTCGCAGGGCCTGACGCAGTTTCAGTTGAAGTCAATTATCAGTCGCGTTGGATCAGATTCTAAAATTGTGGTCCTAGGAAACCTTGCGCAAATAGATAATAAATATATTTCACCTTTGACGTCGGGCCTCACGTATTTGGTAGAGCGGGTAAAGCCCTACCCCCACGCAGGTATGATGCACATCAACGGCATTGTGCGGTCGCGTCTTGCCGCGTTTGCGGAAGAGAATTTATAGGCGCCTCAGTTCCTTAGTCGAACAGGAGAAATTCGATTCGGGCCTCGACGGCCCAAGCCGATAGTCGAGGCGAGGACGGACCCTCGGTTCGCCGGTTAAAGGTGGGCTCCAGCTCAAAAAAAAGAAACTCGCGAATACCTTGCGCGCGCAGACGCAACCCAACTTGATAGTTCTCAATATAGTCATCAGGTTCCGAGAGCCCTTTAACACCGGCGTAGAGGTAAGCCGCTCTCTCGAATCCGTTGGCGACCGCCCACTGCCGAACCACGCCTGTGTTTGAAGACCATTTAGTGCCTTCGGAGTCCTCACCATACAAGACGCGATTTTGCGTTCGTATGAGAGATCGCTCTGAGAGTGCGTAGTCTAGATCAAGTTTAGTTGCGCCGAAGGCGCCATCGTCGAAGTCATATTGAGCACGTTGCGACACCCGCAGCGATGTCTTTGGTGTCCACATGGTTTGATATAGGTACTTGACGCCCGGTTTAGGACCGGCGCTAGATAAACCCACAGTAAAGTCGGTTCTGTGCTTACCCGTATCGCTTTGATCTATCCGTACTTGCAGTCCCACTTGGCTTTGGGAGGGGTCGTCTTGATCACCCTCTACTAATTCATCAGGATCGTCTCCGCGAAAAACCAAGTCGACGCGGTCTTCAAGGCGAGGCAAATTAATTTTACCGCCAATGCTCAGTCGGGTTTCGACCCCACGGCGCTCATCCCAATCAGTGGTTACTTTAAGGCGAAGACGAGAATCGGCTATTTCGCTGTCGCCTTCTGAATCACCGAAAAAACCATCTACCCATCGTGTCAGTGCCAGTGTTCTGTCGGTAGCAAAGCGATGACTCGAGTCTACCCATGCACTACCTCGGACCGGCGCATCAATAACCTCATGATCAGCTTGCGTTTCGCCAGATGGGACAGCGTCCACCGGTTCATCAAGCGCAAGCGCTCCCAGGGGAAAGGCAAAAGAAAGTGTCAGGCAAATGCTGATTAGGCGCCAAGGCATACGGTGAGTCTATGCTACATCGAGTTGATTCAGTAAGGGCTGCTGCTCACGTTGCTTACGATATTCACGAAACTGTCATACCTATCGGGGCTAATATCGCCTCGATCAAGCGCCGCTAATACGCCGCAGTGGTGTTGCTCAACGAGATGCGAGCAGTCTCTAAACCGACAATCGTTTAGGTGGGGAGTGAATTCACGAAAGCCCGGTGCGACGAGCTGGGCATCAACATGCTGTAATCCAAACTCGCGAATGCCGGGCGAGTCGATGATGAATCCGCCCTGTGAACGCTGGAAAACTTCTGCTGTGGTTGTTGTATGGCGACCTTTGAGCACGCCTTCCGATAATGCCCCAACCCGCAGCTCCCGCTCTGGCAGTAAACGGTTGATTATCGAAGACTTGCCGACGCCACTTTGCCCGACAAAGACGGATGTGGTGGTACCCAAGGCTGAGCTGAGTGACTCAGTGGCGCTGTTGCTGGGTCCTGTTTCGATGATGTCGTAGCCAATCTCGTGGTAGCGATGAAGAAGCGCCCGGCTCTCTGGGTTTGTGTCTACTAAATCGGACTTGTTAAGTATGATAAGGGTGTCGATGTCGGCAAGGTGAGCGGCCACGAGGTACCGATCGATAAGGTTGGCGAAGGGCTCTGGTGCAGGTGCAATGACAATGGCGATTAGATCGACATTGGCCGCAACGGCCTTAAGCTGTCCTCGTGCGTCCGGCCGTTTAAGTTCTGAGTATCTGTCGAGTTGGCCTACGACCACCGCGCCCGATTCGTCCTGCGACCAAAATACACGGTCTCCCGCCACAAGGTGCGCTAGGTTGGGGCGCAAATGGCAGGATCGTGTACTGCCATTCTCATCCATGACAACGGCCGTTTTGCTGTAGCGTGCGACGATCAGCCCGGGGGCATCGTCATTATCGCCTGCCATTGAGCTGACTCGCCGCTTTGCTGTATTTGCAGTGATGCGCCGGCGTTGCTGGTCTGTGAGTCGTCGATTTCCCATCAGATCAGTGTACCCTGTCACGCGACGGAGTGATGCAATTGGGCTTTTTTAAGGGTGTCGATAGATGAGTAAAGACGCGAGATTGATATGGGTCGATATGGAAATGACCGGCCTTAATCCAGATACGGATCGTGTGATAGAGATTGCAACGATCGTTACCTCGCAGGAACTCGAGATTTTGGCGGAAGGGCCGGTGATCGCGGTCCATCAGAGTGAGAATGCGCTACTGGCAATGGACGAGTGGAATACCCGCACGCATACGCGATCGGGCTTGGTTGAACGCGTTAGAGCCAGTAGCCACACAGAGGCCACGGCCACCCAAGCAACCCTCGCGTTTCTGGAAGAGTGGGTAACACCAAACAGCTCCCCGATGTGTGGTAACTCGATTTGTCAGGATCGGCGGTTCATGGCTAGACATCTCCCGGACCTTGAGACGTTTTTTCATTATCGCAATTTGGACGTTACGACACTTAAGCTCCTGGCCACCTATTGGCGACCCGATTTACCGCCCGCATCGAAGCGCAATGTTCACGAGGCGCTAGCTGACATTCGTGAGTCGATCGAAGAGCTACGCTATTTTCGAGAGCACCTTATTAGACTCTAACCGGCGCTTAGTACCCGTGCTGGGCAAGGGCCCAGGACACATGCTCCCTCACTAAAGCCGACGCGTCGCTTTCGCGTGATTTGAGCGCGACGACAACCGCATGGCTGGTTGGTGCATTACCCAGTGCGATAGCAATATTTCGAAGCCAGCACTCATAACCTATTCGACGAATGGGTGAGCCTTTCAGTCGCTCTTCGAATGCCTCTTCCGACCAGGCGAACAGGTCGATCAAATCAGAATTATCGAGGTCCCAGCGCGGAGCGAAGTCGGCTTCGGTTGTCTTAGAGGCGAACTTGTTCCACGGGCACACCAACTGACAGTCGTCGCAGCCATAAATGCGGTTACCCATTTTCGACCGCAGATTTTCATCAATCGACCCTTTATGTTCAATCGTGAGGTAGGAAATGCAGCGCCTGGCGTCCAGTACGAAGGGTGCGACAAAGGCATCCGTCGGGCAGGCGCTCAAGCATGCGGAGCAGGTTCCGCAGTGCTTCTCCTCCTGCGGCATGGAGAGGGGAAGAGGGATGTCGGTGTAGATTTCGCCAAGGAAAAAGTAGGAACCTGCCGATGAATTAATCATCATCGTATTTTTCGCAATCCAGCCCAGGCCGGCTTGCTCAGCTATGGCCCGTTCGAGCACGGGAGCGCTGTCGACAAAGGCTCTAAACTCGCCCGAGCCGAGTTCTGAGCAAATGCGCTGAGCCAGTTTGGCAAGTCGTGAACGTATGAGTTTGTGGTAATCGCGCCCGAGCGCATAGCGTGATATGAAGCCTTTGTCCGTATTCTCTAAGACCTGCCATGCATCAGCGGCTTCGGGTAAATAATCCATTCGACATGAAAGTACGGTGCAGGTACCGGGCACGAGTTCAGCGGGGCGGCTCCGCTTCGTACCGTGGCGCTCCATCCACTCCATGGTGCCGTGATAGCCAGCATCCAACCACTTCTGCAGATAGGCCTCATTATCGCCGAGATCAACACCGGTAAACCCCACTTCCTGAAACCCAAGTTCTCGTGCCCAGGACTGGATGGTTTCGACTAACTCACTGTGGTTGGCGCTATTCACGACGCTATTGTGACAGATCGGCACCAGAGCGCGGTACACTTTACCGATGAGTGATTTTGGTTCTGTCAGGTTATTCCTCAAAGATGAAGCTGCCACCGTGAAAGCCGGCACTCAGCTTGCAGTGGCTCTCAATGCCGGTGCGGTGATTTATCTTGAAGGGGATCTTGGTGCTGGTAAAACGACTTTTACCCGAGGCGTTTTGCGAGCCTGTCGTTATCAAGGCTCGGTTAAGAGCCCTACCTATACGCTGTGCGAGCCCTATGAGCTAAGTGACGGACTGCAGCTATGCCATTTTGATCTATATCGATTATCCAATCCCGAGGAGCTGGAGTTTCTAGGTATTCGGGACTATGTCGCAAGTAATGCGATATTATTTATCGAGTGGCCAAATCGTGGCGAGGGATGGCTACCCCCCGCTGATCTGAGTGTTAGTCTCTCCGAGTCTGGCGAGGGTCGCGAACTAACTATGGTCGCACTCACCGCACGCGGAGGTGTCATGGCGGCGCAGTTTGGAGAGCAGAGTGTATAAGCCATTGCGTCTGAAGATTTTGATGTGCCTCGCTCTTGGTCTGTTGCCTTCCCTGACTGTGGCTAGCGTCGAGGTCAACGATATCCGACTCTGGCGGGCACCAGATCACACGCGAGTCGTGCTCGATCTGTCAGGCGCCACGTCGCATAAGGTTCTGGAGCTGGCTAATCCCTCACGCTTGGTTCTCGATCTTAATAGCACGTCGATGGCAGGACTGTTGACCGATCTGCCATTAGAGGGCACGCCTATTTCCCGAGTCCGATCGGGTATACGTGAAGGCGAGCACTTACGCGTTGTGTTTGATCTGTCGTCCGAGGTAGAGCCTAAGAGTTTTCAGTTGCCACCTAACGAGCGGACCGGTCATCGCTTGGTGTTAGACCTGTTTGATGCGAACCAGCAAGTGCAGCCTATTATCGCTCCACCAAAAAAGTCAGTGATAAAAAGCGATGTGAGGCGTCCAGTTGTTGTTGCTATTGATGCAGGTCACGGTGGTGAGGATCCCGGTGCCTTGGGCCCGAAGAGCCTGCGTGAAAAAAATATCGTTTTGCAGATAGCTAATCGGCTAAACGCGAAGTTCGAACGTTCTCCCATGTTCCGACCGGTGATGATACGAACAGGTGATTATTACGTCACGCACAAGGGACGTCGCGATCTTGCACGAAAAAATCAAGCGGATCTTTTTATATCCGTTCACGCGGATGCGTTTACGCATCCGTCAGCTAATGGCGCCTCGGTTTATGCCTTGTCGACGCGCGGCGCAACGTCCACGACCGCACAATTTTTGGCAAATAAGGAGAATGCTGCGGATTTGGTGGGGGGGGTCGCTGTGTCAGACATGGATGACGTTTTAGCGGGCGTCCTGACCGACTTATCCATGACAGGGACACTTGATTCAAGCTTAAGTGTCGGCTCTGAGGTGTTGGGAGAGATGGGCAAGGTTGCGCAGAGACTTCACAAAACCAAGGTCGAGCAGGCGGCATTTTTAGTCCTAAAGTCACCTGATATTCCGTCTATATTGGTTGAGACGGGATTTATTTCGAATCCAAAGGAGTCATCGTTACTGGCAACACCGAGCTACCAAGACAAAATGGCCAATGCTATTTTCGCGGGTGTTCAGCGGTGGTTTAAATCGAATCCACCGCCGGGCACGTTATTCGCGAGAGCGTCCTCTACTGCTGCGCCTGCGGATGCTGCGCCTGCGGAGAGAACCGTTAAGGTGGTCCAAGGCGACACCCTGTCGGCCATCGCGCAAAGGTATGCGGTATCTGTGCAGGATTTGCGCGTTAGTAATGCACTATCCTCCAACACGATCCAAGTGGGGCAGGTCCTCATTATCCCGGAGTCGGGTTGATGGCTGAGGGCAAGATTAGGCAGTTAGACAATCGACTCGCCAATCAAATTGCGGCGGGTGAGGTGGTGGAGCGACCAGCCTCGGTCGTCAAAGAATTACTTGAGAATGCGCTGGATGCAGGTGCTGATAGCGTCTCGGTTGATATTGAAGACGGTGGCGTCAAACGTATTCGTGTGACAGACAACGGTACCGGCATCGAGGGCGGTGACTTGCGTCTAGCGTTAACCCGGCACGCCACGAGTAAAATCGCATCAATAGACGATTTAGAGGCGGTGGTTACGCTTGGGTTCAGAGGTGAAGCACTAGCGTCGATCTCATCGGTCTCTAAGCTGTCGGTGACATCAAACACGACTGATAATCCTAGTCGCGGACAAATGGCACGTTGCGAGGGGCGTGATATGTCTGTGGCGAGCTCGCCGGCATCGCACCCCCGTGGCACCACCCTCGAGATTCGCGACCTCTTTTACAACACGCCTGCGCGCAGGAAGTTTTTGAGAACCGAACGGACCGAATTTTCGCGCATTGAAGAGGTAGTGAAGCGCACCGCTCTGGCGCGTCCTGATGTCAGCCTGGTGTTATCGAACAATGGCAAGGTGGTGCACCGTTTGCCAGCCGCGCTGGGGGAGCAAGATCATCAGCGCCGGGTGATTAGTATTTGTGGTGAGGCATTTGCCACCCAAAGCGTCGTCGTCGATCGCGTTGCGCATGGTCTATCGTTGCGAGGCTGGGTGGGTGTGCCAACGTTTTCTCGGTCTCAGGCGGATTTACAGTACTTTTTTGTCAATGGCCGTGTCGTCAGAGACAAAGTGATCACGCATGCTGTTCGGCAAGCCTATCGCGATGTGCTTTATGGCGGACGCCATCCTGCCTATGTTTTATATTTGGAGCTTGATGCCGATCGCGTCGACGTCAATGTACACCCAACAAAACACGAAGTCCGATTCAGGGACAGTCGCGCGGTCCATGGATTTGTCTTCAGCACTCTGGGTCGTACGCTCGCCGACGTGAGGCCGTCGGACACAGGCAATCACGCCAATATTGCGCAGCTTGACCAGTCCTCATTACCTGAGGATCCGTTCCGACAGGTTTCGATGGGACTCAATATCCCGCGCGGTGTGGATAGCATCGGTGACAATGTGGCTTCGCTTTTTGGCGCCAAACCGTCGGGTATGCTGCTGCCCGCCGGTGGTGCCAGTGACTTCTATCAATCACGTGTTGCCGGAGTGCAGGATGGCGGTTCATTGCAAGTTGAAGCGGACGGAGCATCTGAGATACCGCCCCTTGGCTTTGCGGTTGCACATCTCCACGGTGCTTATATTGTGGCGCAAAACACCTTTGGTATGGTGCTGGTCGATGCGCATGCAGCCCATGAGCGTATAACCTATGAGCGGCTTAAGGCGGCCCGGACGACGCAGTCAATAGCCAGTCAGCCTTTGCTTGTACCTATATCTGTAGCCCTCTCAACCGCAGAGATGGGAGCCTTTGAAGAGTTTTCAGGATTATTCTCGGAGCTCGGCATAGGGATCGATATTGGCGGTGAAGACAGCATACTCATTCGTGAAATACCAACCATCTTGGCCCGAGAAAATGCTGAGCGGCTGGTTCGTGATGTCCTCGCTGATTTGGCAGATGTCGGACACAGCGACCGTCTATCCGCCCGTATGGATGAGCTGTTGGCGACTATGGCCTGTCATGGGTCTGTGCGAGCGAACCGCCCTCTGTCGATTACGGAGATGAATGCGCTGTTACGGGATATGGAAACGACTGAAAACTCGGGCCAATGCAATCATGGGCGTCCGACATGGGTCCAGTTGACTCATGAAGCGCTCGATAAGCTCTTTTTACGAGGCCAGTAACGTGAGTGAGCCCCTGATTTGCCTGCTAGGGCCAACGGCCGCTGGCAAAACGGACACGGCAGTTGCCCTCGCTCAAGCCTTTAATGCTGAACTGATTAGCGTTGACTCGGCGCTGGTATATCGTGGACTGGAAATTGGTGCAGCACAGCCCGAGTATCCGCACCATTTGATTGATATACGTGACCCTAGCGATGTTTATACGGCAGCGCAGTTTGTTCGTGACGCAGTCGCCTGTATCGCGGATGCAAAATCGAGAGGGCGACGCACGATTCTGGTCGGTGGCACCATGATGTACTTCAACGCGCTCATTGAAGGCCTTTCCAATATGCCGGCGTCCGATCCAGAAGTGCGTGCCGCCATCGAAGCCGAGGCGGCCGAGCGTGGATGGCCGGCGCTGCACCGTGAATTAGCTCGTGTCGATCCTGTGACGGCAAGCGTCTTACATCCTAACCACAGCCAGCGGATTGCGCGCGCTTTGGAGGTCTTTCGGCTAAGCGGTTCGGCTATGAGCGAGTTAAAGCGCGCCGATAGTGGGGAGCGGCGTCGGGCGATCTGCGTAGCCTTGGCGCCCGCTGAGCGATCGGTGCTACACGCGCGGATTGAGGCTCGATTTGATAAAATGTTGAGGCAGGGCTTCGTAGAGGAGGTCGATGCACTCTACCGACGCGGTGATTTGCATGTCGACCTTCCCGCGATTCGCGCCGTGGGTTATCGCCAGATTTGGTCACATTTGTCGGGTGAGTATTCGCTCGAGGAAGCCAGAGCCAAGGGCATTGCTGCGACACGGCAGTTAGCGAAGCGACAAATAACATGGCTTCGAAGCTGGTCTGG
>ERZ802822.40-NODE-40-length-91746-cov-15.361038_pt1 | contig 91746 bp, 104 predicted proteins | sample MGYA00345649_ERZ802822 | MGnify/ENA primary metagenome ERZ802822 (study PRJEB30503, sample SAMEA104212359) | marine metagenome | biome: Westerlies Biome; feature: [SRF] surface water layer (ENVO:00010504) within the epipelagic zone...; material: water... | reverse complement strand
GGTGCTGCGTGTGGCACGCTGAGTTGGCGGGGAGGCGGAAGTGAGGACGGGTTTGCAAGGGCTGTTCCGCTCTTGGTGAACCCGCACTGCTGCTGGCATTGGATGGGGTGACCGATCCTCACAATCTCGGAGCCGTGGTCCGCTCCGCGGAGGCGATGGGAGCCCATGGTCTGGTTCTCCCTCAGCGGCGCAGCGCCGGACTCACCGGGTCGGTGGCGAAGGTGGCTGCCGGAGCCCTGGAGCACCTGCCGGTCGCCCGGGTCGTCAATCTCAACAGGTCTCTGGAGAAGCTCAAGGATTCCGGTTATCGCGTGATCGGCCTGGCGGCGGAGGGTGATGTGACCCTCACGGATGCTGACCTCGACGGACCGATCGTTCTGGTGACCGGCTCAGAGGACCAGGGGCTCTCTCTGCTGACGCGTCGCCATTGCGATCAGCTGGTCCGCATTCCCCTGCGGGGTGTGACGCCCAGCCTCAATGCCTCGGTGGCAACGGCGCTCTGCGTTTACGAAGTGGCACGCCGCAGCTGGATGAAGGACATCCACGGACAGGCTCCCTCGCCGCCGGTGGTGCGTCCACACACGGCTCCGGGACGCAAGTCCAAGGATGCAAGCCAGGCTGCTCCGGAGCAACGGATCGATCTGACGCTGTCCGCTCCAACAGAGGAGGCGGACCTTCACTTTGATCAGAGCATCCAGCTATCTCCCTGAGATCACATCTTTTTCGGTCTGGTCGGTGCAAAATGCGCAGAGAATCTCAAGGTCCATGAGTCCTTTGATCCGGCCGCTGCGCAGCCTTGCCAATGGACTTGGAATGGCCTGGTGGGCCCGAGTCGAAACGAGCGGCCCTGACGTCACCTACTGGTTCGGCCCCTTTCTCTCCCGAAAGGGTCTGGAGGATCAGCTGGGTGTCTTCCTCGAGGACATCGGCTCGGAGCAGCCTCAGTCCATCCGTCACAGCCTGCTGCGCACCCGCCGTGGCGAACCGCTCACCATCGCGGCTGAGGGCTGAGCACACGACTGATAGCGTCGCCCTGACATGAAGCCGGGACGATGACGATCAGCGCGTGGCGTCAGCAGCTGCAGAGCGGGGAGATCTCTGCTCGTGAGCTTGTGGAAGAGCATCTCCAGCGGGCGGCAAAGACCGAGAATGAGGTCCACGCCTTTCTGGACGTCACAGCGGATCGAGCCCGGGCCGACGCTGATCGCATCGATCTCGCCCGCTCCGCTGGGGAGGCGCTTGGACCTCTGGCGGGAATCCCTCTCGCCATCAAGGACAACCTCTGCACCCGGGGTGTGACCACCACCTGCGCCAGCCGGATGCTGGAGAGTTTCGTGCCGCCCTACGAGTCCGCTGTCACGGAACGGTTGTGGCGCGCCGGTGGTGTTCTGGTCGGAAAGACCAACCTGGACGAGTTCGCCATGGGGGGCTCCACGGAAACCTCCGCGTTCGGTGCCACAAGCAATCCGTGGAACACCGATCACGTCCCCGGGGGATCCTCGGGCGGCAGTGCGGCGGCTGTCGCCACGGGGGCCTGCGTCGCGTCCCTCGGCTCGGACACGGGTGGCTCGATCCGTCAGCCGGCTTCGTTCTGCGGCGTGGTGGGTCTCAAGCCCACCTACGGCAGGGTCAGTCGCTGGGGGCTCGTGGCGTTCGCCAGCTCCCTGGATCAGGTGGGTCCCTTCGCCACCAGCGTTGCCGATGCCGCGGAGTTGCTGCAGGTGATCGCTGGCCCTGATCCGCGTGATTCCACCTGTTTGAACGCCGAGGTTCCGGATTTCAGCAGTGGTCTCAACCGGTCGATCAAGGGCTTGAGAGTGGGCGTGATCCGCGAGTGCTTCGACGCCGAGGGCCTGGATGCCGAAGTGAAGGCCTCCACCCAGGCCGCTGCTGCGCAGCTGGAGGCTCTGGGGGCCGAGTTGGTGGAGGTGAGTTGTCCGCGGTTCACCGACGGAATCGCCACCTACTACGTGATCGCACCGTCCGAGGCCTCCGCCAACCTGGCCCGGTACGACGGCGTGAAATACGGCTTCCGAGCCGAAGACGCCGAAAGTCTGGCCGCGATGACGGCCCGCAGCCGTGCCGAAGGATTCGGCGCCGAGGTGCAGCGCCGCATCCTGATCGGAACCTATGCGCTCTCCGCCGGTTACGTCGACGCGTATTACCGGAAGGCACAGCAGGTGCGCACCTTGATTCGCCGCGACTTTGATGCAGCCTTCCAGTCCGTGGATGTGCTGCTCACGCCGACGGCACCGACCACCGCTTTCCGGAGTGGAGCCCACGCCGATGATCCGCTGGCGATGTACCTGGCTGATCTGCTCACGATTCCGGTGAACCTGGCCGGCCTGCCCGCCATCAGTGTTCCCTGCGGATTCAGCCAGGCCGGCCTTCCCATCGGCGTTCAGCTGATCGGCAATGTGCTGGATGAGGCGCGTCTTCTGCAGGTGGCCTCCCAGTACGAGCAGGCTGCTGACGTGCTCTCTCAGCGTCCCGAAGCCAGCCTGGTTCCCTGATTCCCACCACATCTGGTGGAGGCTGTGCAGTTCGTACGCTTGATCTTGCGTTGGGTCTTAGGCTGACCCCATGGCATTCGTACCACTTCACAACCACAGCGACTACAGCCTTCTGGATGGCGCCTCGCAGCTGCCTTCCATGGTCGAGCGTGCCCGGGAGCTCGGCATGCCCGCCATTGCGCTGACGGATCACGGTGTGATGTACGGAGCCATCGAGTTGCTGAAGCTCTGCAAGGGCACGGATCTCAAGCCGATCATCGGCAATGAGATGTATGTGATCAACGGTTCGATCGACGATCCTCAGCAGAAAAAGGAGAAGCGCTATCACCTGGTGGTTCTTGCCAAGAACGCCACCGGTTACCGCAATCTGGTGAAGCTCACCAGCATCAGTCACCTGCGGGGGATGCGCGGCCGCGGAATCTTCTCCAGGGCCTGCATCGACAAGCAGCTGCTCAAGCAGCACAGCGAGGGGCTGATCATCGCCACCGCCTGTCTCGGCGGTGAAATCGCCCAGGCGATTCTGCGTGGGCGTCCTGAGGTCGCCCGTGATGTGGCCCGCTGGTATCAGGAGGTGTTCGGAGACGACTACTACCTGGAGATTCAGGATCACGGTTCCCCCGAAGACCGCATCGTCAATGTTGAGATCGTGCGGATCGCCAAGGAGCTGGGCATCCAGCTGGTGGCCACCAACGATGCGCATTATCTGAGCAAGCAGGACGTCGAAGCCCATGACGCGCTGCTCTGCGTGCTCACCGGCAAGCTGATCAGTGATGAGAAACGGCTGCGCTACACCGGCACCGAGTACATCAAGACTGAAGAGGAAATGCGTCGCCTCTTCGTCGATCATCTTGAACCCGAGGTGGTTGAGGAGGCGATCCGCAACACCGTGCGTGTCGCCGAGAAGGTTGAGGACTACGACATCCTCGGCAAATACCAGATGCCCCGTTTCCCGATTCCCGAGGGGCATACGTCCGTCACCTACCTGCGCGAGGTGACGGAGCAGGGATTGCGGGACCGTCTGGAGCTGGCGTCAGAGGCCCCGATCGATCCCGCCTATGCCGATCGGATGGCCCATGAACTCAAGATCATGGAGCAGATGGGATTTCCCACCTATTTCCTGGTGGTGTGGGATTACATCCGCTTCGCCCGTGAACAGAGCATCCCTGTGGGCCCGGGTCGCGGTTCCGCCGCCGGTTCACTGGTGGCCTACGCCCTGGGGATCACCAACATCGATCCGGTCAGCAACGGGCTGCTGTTCGAACGCTTCCTGAATCCCGAACGCAAGTCGATGCCTGATATCGACACGGATTTCTGCATCGAACGCCGCGGTGAGGTGATCGACTACGTCACCGAGCGCTACGGCGAGGACAAGGTGGCGCAGATCATCACCTTCAACCGGATGACATCCAAGGCCGTGCTCAAGGATGTCGCCCGTGTGCTCGACATCCCCTACGGCGATGCCGACCGTCTGGCGAAGCTGATCCCCGTGGTGCGCGGAAAGCCCGCCAAGCTCAAGGCGATGATTGGTGCTGAATCCCCGAATCCCGAATTCCGCGAGAAATACGAGGGTGATCCGGTGGTGAAGCGCTGGGTCGACATGGCGATGCGCATCGAAGGAACGAACAAGACATTCGGCGTTCACGCTGCCGGTGTCGTCATCGCCGCGGATCCATTGGATGAATTGGTGCCGCTGCAGCGGAACAACGACGGTCAGGTGATCACGCAGTACTTCATGGAGGACGTGGAGTCGATGGGGCTGCTGAAGATGGATTTCCTCGGCCTCAAGAACCTCACGATGATCGACAAGACCCTTGAGCTGGTCGAGGTGAGCAGTGGGACCCGCGTCGATCCCGACCGTCTGCCTCCGCAGGATCCCGAGACGTTCGCACTGCTGGCGCGCGGAGATCTCGAGGGGATCTTCCAGCTGGAGTCGAGCGGGATGCGTCAGATCGTGCGTGATCTCAAGCCCTCATCACTGGAGGACATCTCCTCGATCCTCGCCCTGTACCGGCCCGGACCGTTGGATGCCGGACTGATTCCCAAGTTCATCAACCGCAAGCATGGACGTGAGGCGATTGATTTCGCTCACAAGATCCTTGAGCCGATTCTCAGCGAGACCTACGGAATCATGGTTTACCAGGAGCAGATCATGCGCATCGCGCAGGATCTGGCGGGGTATTCCCTGGGACAGGCCGATCTTCTTCGTCGGGCCATGGGTAAGAAGAAGGTGGCTGAGATGCAGAAGCATCGCGGCATCTTCGTGAAGGGGGCAGCGGAACGCGGCGTTGACGAGAAGGTGTCCGATGAGCTGTTCGACCAGATGGTGTTGTTCGCCGAGTACTGCTTCAACAAGAGCCATTCCACGGCCTATGGGGCCGTCACCTATCAGACCGCTTATCTGAAGGCGCATTATCCGGTGGCCTACATGGCTGCTCTGCTGACGGTGAATGCCGGCGCCTCCGACAAGGTTCAGCGCTACATCTCCAATTGCAATGCGATGGGCATCGAAGTGCTCCCACCGGATGTGAACGCGTCCCGCATTGATTTCACACCCACGGGCGAGCGGATCTTGTTCGGTCTGTCGGCGGTCCGCAATCTCGGCGATGGTGCGATCCGGAAGTTGATCGCCTCACGCGAGTCGGATGGTCCGTTCCAGTGCCTCGCTGATCTGTGTGACCGGATTCCATCGTCGGTGCTGAATCGTCGTGGTCTTGAGTCTCTGATTCACTGCGGGGCCATGGATGCTCTTCAACCCGACGGCAACCGGGCCCAGCTGATGGCTGATCTGGATCTGCTTCTCGACTGGGCCTCCTCCCGGGCGAAAGATCGGGACAGCGGTCAAGGCAACCTGTTCGATCTGATGGCAGCCCCAGCGGATGCGGCTGATGCACCCGCTGATCTCAGCCTTGCTCCCAAGGCCGCACCGGTGGCGGACTATCCGCCGACCGAGAAACTGCGGCTCGAAAAGGATCTCGTCGGCTTCTACCTCTCGGACCATCCCCTCAAACAGCTGTCACCGTCGGCCAGCCTCCTGGCTCCGATCGGTCTGGGATCCCTGGAAGAACAGGCCGACAAGGCCAAGGTGAGCGCGATCGCCATGATCAGTGAGTTCCGCCAGGTCACCACACGCAAGGGTGACCGGATGGCGATTCTTCAGCTGGAGGATCTCACCGGCAGTTGTGAAGCGGTTGTGTTCCCGAAGAGTTACGCGCGTCTGTCGGATCATCTGATGGCCGAGGCCCGATTGCTGATCTGGGCCGGTGTCGACCGCCGAGATGATCGAGTTCAGCTGATTGTGGACGACTGCCGTGCTGTCGACGATCTCACGCTGCTGGTGGTGGAGTTGCCGGTGGATCAGGCCAGCGACATCGCCGTGCAGCACAAGCTACGGGAGTGCCTTCAGCAGCACCGGCCCGACCGCGAAGAGCTCGGTGTGCGTGTTCCGGTGGTGGCGGAGGTGCGCCAGGGGCCATCGGTCCGTTACGTCCGTCTTGGCCCTCAGTTCTGTGTACGGGATGCTGTTTCAGCAGCCGAATCGCTGCAGGCCATGGCCTTCTCCGCACGATGCAGCGGTCGGTTGGTTGCGGCCTGAGTTGCGTCAGTCCTTTTCTTTCTGCGCTCGGATCGATTGACGCATCCGCTGCAGGTTGGGCCGCAGATTCTCAAGACCCAGAAGAGATCCGGGCTGCGGCTCCCAGCTTGTCGTCAGCACTCCGAAGCTCAGCCCTGCAAGACCGAGAAGAAACAGAGCGCCTGATCCTGTCAGGGTCACACCCGGTGGAATGTCTGCGATTCCCCGGGTCACCAGCACGTAGCTGAGGACGAACACTCCCATGCCAGCCAGTGATGGCAGACCGGTGAACACGGCGACCCGTCGCGCCATGCGATTGGCAATCGGGCGTGGAATCGCTTCCTGGCGTGCGGCCGGCGCTGCCTGTGCCTTCTCGCTTCGTTCCCCCTTTGTGCCCTTGGGCTCAAAGGGCAACGGGTTGCGCCGGTCCGACATCAGACTTCAGCCGCGGATGCCGAGCTTGCCGATGATGTCGGAATAACGCTGTTCACTCTTGTTGCGCACATAGCTGAGCAGCCGCTTCCGACGTCCGATCATCTTCAGCAAGCCCTGACGGGACGAGAAGTCGTGCTTGTTCTGCTGCAGATGGCCGCTGAGACGGTTGATCCGCTCGCTGAGCATCGCCACCTGAACCTCGGCTGAGCCGGTGTCGGTGCCATGGGTCTGATGCGTGTTGATCAGCTGCTGCTTTTCGGTGGTATCGAGCGACATGCGGGGGTAAAAGCCCTTGTGCTGCAAACAACCATCTTACCGGGTCGACCTCACTGGAGGCTCAACTGCTTCAGGCATGCCCGCAACCAGGCGTCCTCCCCTGTCCCGGGGGGAAGCGTGTCCTTCACGGCGCGGATCGCCGCACGGATCTCGGAATTCTCGTAACCCAGCACGTTGAGGGTGTTGACCAGATCCCCCGGGACGCCGTCCTGAACTGCTCTCTCTCCCTTGGACTCCTGGCCTTTCACGGGCTCCGATTCCTGGAAGGATGCACGCTGGTTTTCCAGAGTCGAGCGCAGCTCGACCGTGATCCGCTCCGCGGTGCGCCGGCCCACCCCCTGGGCTTGGCTCAACAGGCTGAGATCGGCATCGATGATGGCATCGACAAGATCTTCAACACTGCATTCCTGAAGCAGGGCCAGTCCCACCTGGGGCCCCACACCGTTCACACTGATCAGGGTGCGGAACAGTTCGCGCGTGCTCAGAGACTGGAATCCATACAGGATTGTGTCGTCGTTCTGGCAAACCTGGTGAATCCAGTAAGCACGCTCTTCGTGTTGTGTGATGTCGTTCCAATCACGCTGGATAACATTGACTTCGTAGCCGACAGATCCACATCTCAGAACAATGAGATGACGGTTGCCTCGCTGATACGTCGCAAGAATCGTTCCGCTCAACCAGCCGAGCATCCTGATCTGCCCTTTCTGACACCCTAATCCAGGACCCGTTCTTATCAAGCTGGATGAGCATCGACCCGGATGCTTGACACAGATTGCTGGGCGCTCTTCCTGAACGTTGATTCAGAACATTCGGATTGATCCCTTCACGCCGGAGGATTCGGGGATTTGGTTGACTTTCAGTGGTCTATTTCGGTTTCGATTGGTCAAGTCAAGTTGTCGCTTTTGGCCCGTTGTTGATGTTGTCGTTGCCGAGAGCATCGCTCGCGGCGGTCCGGTCTTGCGCTCCTCCGTGTCTTTGGCTTGCTTGGATAGGGAGGTGCATCGGCGACAGGCCGGAATCATGGTCCTCACATGCTCTCGATGGATGCTGCGTCAGCTTCGCCAGGTCTGTCTCTGGTGCCTGATGACCGTCATGCTGACGGCCTGTTCCCTGGGCAATGAACCGCCGAGGTCGATCATCAACGAGGCATTGGCTCAGCAGATCGTGATCACGCAGTCAGCGATTGCTTCGAGCCTGAATCTTCCCGTCTCCACCGACGTGCCCAGCGTTTCGCGGGTTCGGATCGAGCAGCAGGAGCAGATCAAGCTTGATGGGGCGCGTCTCGTGCATCTGCTCGGCTCTTTCGACTGGCAGCTTCCGGGAGACAGCATGCGGGTCGACAGCGCCTTCGAGCTGTTTCTTGAACGGGGGGAGCAGGGCGACAGCTGGTCTCTCGCCAGGCCACTGGCCTCATCCCCTGGAGAGCAGCAGTGGCAGCTGTTTCCTCTCGGCCTGGAGCATGCCTGAGGAGGCCATCTGCCGAAAGGCGTCAGCGTCTGGCGGCGAGGCTCACCAGGGTTGAAATCAGGACGAGGATGCTTCCGCTGATCACCCAAGCATTCAGGGACTCCGAAAAGACCAGCCAACCCCAGAGTGCAGCGAACACGACCTGCACGTAGTTGATCGATGTCGCCCGCGCGGCCGGCATCCGGCTCAACCCTTCCGTCACCCAGATCTGTCCCAGCTGGGTGAACACGCCAACCCCAAGCAACCAGATCCACTCCGCTCCCAGGGGCATCACGCCTTCACGAGCCACCAGCGGCAGGGTGAGCGGCACAGACAGCATCGGGAAGTAGAGGATGATCACCAGGGGGTGTTCCGTGCTGGAGAGCCGGCGCACACAGACATAGGCCAGTGCTGTGAACACGGCACCACCAAGAGCGATCACGATCGCCGTCATCGGCAGTGTGGTCATCCCACGGCTGAGCCAATCCGGCTGCGCGACGAGCATGATTCCGCCCCAGCCCAGCAGCACCGCCAGCACGATGCTCCGGCGCAGCCGCTCCCCCAGGAACACGGCTGCTGCCAGTGCCGTGAAGGTTGGATAGGTGTACTGAAGAACGGTGGCCGAGGCGAGCGGCAGCACGGTGATCGCCTCAAAGAAACAGAGCAGGGCCAGGCTTCCGCACAGTCCTCGCAGCAGCAGCAGGCCTCGTCGCTCTCCCCAGGGCGAGACGTTGGCCAGTTTCAGTCCCACCGCGGTGAGCACCACGCTGATCAGGGCGCGACACAGCACCACTTCCGCCACGGGCAGCCGTCCCCCCAGCTGCTTCACGCAGACGGTCATCAGGCTGAAAGCCAGAGAGCTGAGAACACAGGGTCTGCACAGCTCAAAGCCGGCTCGGAGTTGATCAGCGGCAGCCTTCATCCGTTCCGATCGTTCCAATCGTCTGGACATGGCGGTCGGCTCACTCTGATGGTTCCGTCCTCTGAAGGTCCTCCTCCGGAGAGGAGATCAAGGCCGAACCTGCTCCTAACGTGCCTGCCGGTCGCCTGTCCTCTCGTGCGGTTGCAGGATCCGTCACTGGACGGCAGGGCGTGACTTCGCAGAATGGCCCCATGGTGAACGCACGCCTGCACCCCCGCACGATCGACGCCGTCAAGGAGCGCGCTGACATCGTCGATGTGGTGGGAGAGCACGTTGTTCTCAAGAAGAAGGGGCGTGAGTTCGTCGGGATCTGCCCGTTCCACGACGACAGCAAGCCGTCGATGACCGTGTCGCCGCAGAAGCAGTTCTATTACTGCTTCTCCTGCGGTGCGGGTGGGAACTCCATCAAGTTCCTGATGGAGTTCCAGCGCCAGAGCTTCAGTGACGTGGTGCTGGAGCTGGCTCGCAAATATCAGCTGCCGGTGGAGACCGTTGATGGTCCTCAGCAGGAACGTCTGCGTCAGCAGCTGTCCCGTCGCGAGAAGCTTCAGCGGGCTGTTTCCCTGGCCTCTGGTTGGTTTCGATCGCAACTCCAGAGCCCTGCCGGCAAGGAGGCCCTGGCGTATCTCACGACCAAGCGGGGATTGTCCGCGGCGACGCAGGACGCGTTTCAACTCGGCTACGCCCCGGATCAATGGGATGGCCTGCTCAGCCATCTGCAGCAGGTGGAGGGGCTGGCACCAGAGGTGCTGGAGGCGGCCGGTCTCGTGGTGCCCCGCAAGGGTGGCAACGGGTTCTACGACCGGTTCCGCCATCGCGTGATGGTGCCGATCCATGACCGTCAGGGTCGGGTGATCGGATTCGGTGGTCGCAGCCTGGACGGCAGTGAACCGAAGTATCTGAACTCTCCGGAGACGGAGCTGTTCGAGAAAGGCAAGCATCTGTTCGGTTTGGACAAGGCGGCCAACGCCATCCGCAGGGATGACCGCGCTGTGGTGGTGGAGGGCTATTTCGATGTGATCGCCCTGCATTCCGCCGGGGTCAACAACGCGGTGGCCGCTCTGGGAACGGCCCTGAGCAGCCAGCAGATCACGCAGCTCTGCCGCGTCAGCGACAGCAAGCGGATCGTGCTGAATTTCGATGCCGATCGGGCCGGAATCCGGGCGGCGAATCGTGCGATCGGCGAGGTCGAGCAGCTGGCCATGCAGGGTCAGCTGGAATTGCGGGTCCTGCACCTCCCGTCGGGCAAGGACCCTGACGAGTTCCTGAAGGATCACGGCGCCGGGGATTACCGAGCTCTGCTGGATCAGGCCCCCCTGTGGCTGGACTGGCAGATCGAGCAGGTCCTGGAGGAGCGCGATCTCAGTCGCTCCGATCAGTTCCAGCAGTCCGTCAGCGAGTTGGTGGCTCTGCTCGGCAAATTGCCGCAGTCGGCTGTGCGGACCCACTACCTGCAACGGGTGGCCGAGCGGCTCAGCGGCGGGCAGGGGCGCCTCGCGCTGCAGCTGGAGGAGGATCTGCGTCAGCAGGTGAAGGGACAGCGCTGGCACGGACGTGCCAGTCGTCACGAACAGCCTGGGGAGGCCAGTCAGCGGGAACGCTGCGAGGCCGACCTTCTGCGGCTCTATCTCCACTGCCCGCGCCATCGCGCTGAGGTTCGTCAGCAGCTTCGTCAGCGTGAACTGGAGGACTTCGCCTTGCAGCCGCACCGGCTGCTCTGGGCTGCGATCACGGAACTGGAGGAAACCAATCTCGGCGTCGGCAGGCTCGAGTTGATCAGCCGTGCCGAGGACACCGGGGATCAGCTGGCGGACCTGGATCTTCCCAGGCTGCTCACCGATCAGCTTCTGCTCGAGAACAGTGCTCTGGTGTCACGGCTGACGCCCCTGCTGGAGCCTGGAGAACTGGATCGGGTCTCCCTTGCGGAGCCTCTCGTCCAGCTGAGGGGGACGACCGCGCTGCTGGAACGGCAGAAAAGTCTCAAACGCTGCCGGCATCTTCTGGAGGCCTGGGGCGGGCAGCGACTGCAGACGCTCGAGGCCTGCATCGCCACGCTGATCGAGCATCAGCCAGCGGAGGAGCCGGTGGATATGGAGCAGTGCATTCAGGATCTCTTCGACGAGCTCAATCGCGATGCTCTCCGTTATCAGGAGCTGTACTACAGCGAACGGAAGCACATCCTTCATCTCGATCAGCAGCGATGCAGCGGCTACGGCGATCAGGAGCCTCTCTCCGCCTGACCCACAAGCTGCATGAGAACACCTCTGGGGTCAGTCGGTGATCGAGCGTCTTGATACCTTCGCCTTTGTTCTGTTCCACAGCAGGAGCTTGGATGCCGTGAGTGATGTCGATCTCTGCACCACTCCGGTGATCACCTGATGGGAATCTTCGAGCGTTATCTCTCCCTCTGGATCGGTCTGGCGATCGTGGCGGGAGTCGTCCTCGGCGGCTTGCTGCCCGATCTGGCGGCCTGGATCGCCTCGCTGGAAGTGGCTCGCATCAACCTTCCCATCGCCATTCTCATCTGGGGGATGATTTTCCCGATGATGCTGGCGGTTGATTTTTCCGCCATCGGCGGCATCCGTCAGCAACCGCGCGGACTGCTGATCACCGTGGCGGTGAACTGGTTGATCAAGCCGCTCACGATGACGGCTTTGGCCTGGTTGTTCATCCGCGGCCTGTTCGCCGCCTGGATCCCGGAAGCGATGGGCCAGGAGTACGTGGCCGGGATGATTCTGCTGGGGGTGGCTCCCTGCACGGCCATGGTGTTCGTGTGGAGCCGCCTCAGTGATGGCGATCCCAATTACACCCTGGTGCAGGTGGCGGTGAACGACCTGATCATGGTGTTCGCCTTCGCCCCGATCGCGGCGCTTCTGCTCGGGGTGAGCGATGTGCTGGTGCCGTGGGACACGATGATCACCGCGGTTGGTCTGTTCGTGGTGGTGCCCCTCGCGGCGGGCTGGCTGACGCGGGTGTTCCTCCACTCTCCCGGCCGGATCGAGCGGCTGGAGGCACAGCTCAAGCCGCTGGCGATCACGTCTCTGATCGCCACGGTGCTGCTGCTGTTCATGGTGCAGGCCCAGGCGATCCTTTCCAATCCACTGGCGATCGTGCTGATTGCCATTCCACTGATTCTCCAGACCTATCTGATCTTCTGGATCGCGGCTCAGTGGATGCGGATCTGGGGCCAGCCGCGCACCATTGCTGCCCCTGGCGCCATGATCGGTGCCTCCAATTTCTTCGAGCTGGCGGTGGCGGTTGCCATCAGCCTGTTCGGGTTGAATTCCGGCGCCGCTCTCGCCACCGTGGTGGGCGTGCTGGTGGAGGTGCCGGTGATGCTGTCGCTGGTGGCGATCGCCAACCGGAACCAACAGCTCTTCCCCGCCTGAGATGTCTGAATTCTTCGAAGCGATCTGGCACGGCGAGGGGGTCGGGGACGGCGGTGATCTGGAGGAGACCCTGCAGGCCTATGCGGTTGTGAAACCGGAGGACGGCGACTGGGTCGAGGCCTGTGCTGCCGAGGGGGCCGACCCCGTGATCGAGCGTTTCGCCTCCTTCGACGCCTATCTGGACAACGCTGATCCGCTGGAGAGGATCGCTGTGACACCGCAGATGATCATGGAGGCGATCGCCCTGCTGCCGTCCTGATGCCTGATGCTCAGCTGGATTTTGCGGCCCTGCAGCCCGTCAACCACCTCTGGCCCTCCCTGGTGGAGCGGCTCGGCACCGATCGGGCTCAGCGGGCGGTTCGCCAGGCTCTGGATCTGCAGGGCATGCGCGGCCATCACGGCACCTTGCCGGTTCTGTTCATCGAGACCTGCGGGCTGGCTCTGGCCAGCACGGACCTCGTCCGCGAGCAGATCGGTCTGAATGCTCATGGCGAGCGCATGGTGCTGCTGCTCAGCAGGCGTGAGCAGGCTGTACAGCTGCTGCAGCAGACCTAGGGCATGTGCGCCGGCGGATCGGTGAGGCTCCGCTTCATGCGTCGTCAACGGGCATGAATGGTCGGCAGATCGCTCAACCGGGTGGTGGCGGCGCGGCTGAGGCGTTCCCGGCGCATCATCCAGCCCGGCTGCAGGCCACAGGCCGCCCAGTGCACCGTGCCGCGGCCGTAGCGCTGATTGAGCCGATCGATCGTCTGCATCAGGCACTCCCGCTTCCCTTGCTGCTCCGCGCTCATCGGCACCATCAGATGGGACTGCAGCGTGTCGGTGCCCTGCAGGTGCTGCATCAGCACACCGGCCTTGGCCAGTTGCCGGTGCGGCCGGAAGATGCGATCCACCAGCGGCAATGTCGCCTCGAGCAGCACCGCGGTGTCGTTGCTGGGCAGATCCAGCCGGGTGCTGGCGGCCTGGCTGTAGAACGCCGGGATGAAGGGGCTGGTGCGGGTATAGACCGTGAGGGCGGCGGCCCGCTGGCGTTGTCTGCGCAGTTTCTCCGCTGCGCGCACCACGTAGGTGGCCACGGCCTGGCGGAGTTCTTCGAGGCTGGTGATCGGGCGGCTGAAGCTGCGGCTGACGCAGGTTTCCTGTTTCGGTGCGGGTGCCAGATCCAGAGGCAGACAGGCATGGCCACGCAGCTCCCGTTGCAGTCGCAGCCCCACCACACCGCATTTCGCCCGCAGTTCTCCACTGGGCATGTCTCGCAGCTGCCGGGCATTGGTGATGCCCCGCAGCCGGCACCAACGGGCCAGCTTGCGACCGATGCCCCAGACATCCTCGATCGCAACCGTTTCCAGCCAGTTGTCGGCGTCATCGCAGCGACCCAGATCGAAGACGCCGGCATGGGCCGGCACCTGCTTGGCCAGACGGTTGGCCAGCTTCGCCTGCCCTTTGCTGGCTCCCACACCGATGGCGATCGGCAGCCCCAGATCCTGTCGAACACGGGCGCGAAGCCGGCGGGCCCAGTGCTGCAGATCGCCGCTGCGGGGACGACTCAGCCGTGCGAAGGCCTCATCGATCGAGTAGATCTCCAGCTCTTCGCAATGGGTTTCCAGCAGGCTCATCATCCGCTGGCTCATATCGGCGTAGAGGGCGTAGTTGGAGCTGCGCACCACCACGTTCTGGCGTGCCAGCTCCGTGCGCGCCTTGAAGTACGGCGTGCCCATGGCGATGCCGAGGGCGCGGGCCTCGGCGCTGCGGGCCACGATGCAGCCGTCATTGTTGGAGAGCACCACCACCGGTCGACCGATCAGGGCGGGATCAAGGCTCTGCTCGCAGGAGGCATAGAAGTTGTTGCCGTCGATCAGGGCGGTGGCCGAGGGCATGGCGTGGTTCAGAGCGGATGGATCACGTGAACCGCCACACCCCAGATCTGCACCTCGCCGCAGCGGTGCAGTTCCAGGGGCGGATAGTTCGGATGGGCTGCCTCGAGTCGCAGGCGACCGCGGTGGCGCACCAGTCGTTTGAGGGTGAATGCACCGTCCAGCACGGCGACGACCACCCGGCCCGGGCGAGGGTCGAGGCTGCGATCCACCACCAGCAGATCACCGTCGTGAATGCCGGCGCCCGTCATCGACTCGCCGCTGACCCGCAAGAAAAAGGTGCTGGTGGGGTGGCGGATCAGCTGCTCATTGAGGTCAATTCCCACCTCCACGTAGTCGTCGGCCGGGGAGGGGAAGCCGGCCGCCACCCGCTCGCCGGCCAGCGGCAGACTCAGTCGCGCCCGCCTGGGCTGCAGGGGAAGCGGAGGTTGATGGAACTCCACAGCGGACGACGCGACCTGCTTGATAGTACAGGTGTACTGAACTGGCTCGCGGGGAGGATGGTGTGGTTTCGCGCATGATCCGTGGCCGACACTCCTTACCTCGTGGCGCTGGCCCTGATCGAGCAGGAAGGGCGGCGAGCGTTGCCGCTGGCCGGCCGATCCCAGAAAGAGGTGGCGGCGGAGGGGGAGGCGCCGGACGAACTGGGGCGGGCCCTGGTGCTTGAGCTGCTGCTGCGGGTCTGGCAGCGCAGCGACGAGGGGCTGCTGAAGCGGGCGGCGGCGGCGGAGAGTCTGCTGCTGGTGGAGCTGCCGATGGAGCGGCTGCCGGAGGATCTGCCGGTGCTCAAGGCGGCCTGGCTGAACAGTGGCGACGCGGAGGCGTTCAGGAAGGGCCTGCAGGGGATGAGCCCGCGGGCCTGGACCATCGCCGTGGAGAAATTCCAGCCGGTGAGCCTGACGCAGCTCTGGTGATACCAAGGCGCTCGTTCGCCCAGTGGGCGACGAGCGAGGCGAGCAGGGTGTCGCGATGCCCGAAGACGCGGATCATGGGCGCTTGCTGAGAATGTTTCGCAATTCAATCCGAGTCCGGAGAGAATTGCAAGTGATTCTCATTAGCGTCGTCACGAGGCGCCGCTGGCTCCGTCCTGCTTCAGGTGGGTTTCCATGCAGCGCGTGACGCAGGTGCCGTCATCCAGGCTGCACTCGGTGATGCAGACGAAGTAGTCGTCGACCGCTGCCCAGCGTTCGCTGAGGGGTGCGGTGCCGGAGCTGCCATTGGGTTCAGCCATGATGCTGTTGATTTGCCGTGATGATGTGATTTATCACCGGTAATGAAATTTCAAAAGTCATCTGTGAAGTCTGGCGAAGTACCTAGGAGAGATTGCCTAGCGTTGCCAGGGGAGAGATTCTGTTGCGGCGCTCATTGCGCCTGTCTGTAAATACTTATTTGCGAACTAATAAGGGTTGCAGTCGTGATTCGTGATTGCCCCTAGCTTGCTGGGATTCGATGTCGAGGGTGGTCGTGAAGTCCCGTGCACAAGCTCCAGCCTGTCACCTGAGCTGGACGGTCAGGAAGATTTCAACCGGTCTTTATGCGGTTGCCGCAACAAGTAACGGCTCTGATTATGACTTTGTCGGTAACTATCGATCTCTGGCTGATGCTCATCGTGCCGGTCGCTTGTATGCCCGTCAGTTGATTCATCAGACTCATCTGATGGCGAGAAGTGCCTGATGCTTTCGGCATCATCTGATGCGCTTCACTCCATCAGTGGGTGCCCCCAGACATTCACGGCAACGGAGTAGCGCTCCCCTTCGAATGGGTTGATCCGATGCAGCACGCCGGCAGAGAACAGCACAACGCGATTCACCACAGGTGGCACGGAGATCACCGAGCGGAAGTCGGGGGAGGCGATGGGGCTGTTCTGCTGCACAGGCGCGTTGTCGGCGATGAGCAATTCGCCGCCTGCACAGCTGACGTGGGGATAGAAGACCGTGGACAGCAACGGCAGGTCATAGCGCCCGTCTCGCCCGGCCGTCGCTTCGTGCTTGTCAATGTGCCAGTCCAGGTCGTTGTTGGTGTTGCACCACCATTCGTAACCGGCGGCCTGTGGCGTGAAACGGTCGAGCAGCGGCCCCAGTCTCTTCCGGATGTAATGCTCCACCAGGGACTGCTGATCGGGCGTGTGGAGCGAGCGTGCCGACCGGTCTGACGCGTCGGCCGGAATCCAGCTGAACAGGTTCCGCCCTTCACTGGCTTGTTTCAGGTCGCCGTGAAGGTCGCAGAGGTGGCGCAGTGCCGGAATCTCCTCGTTCGGGATCAGGTTGTCGACCACGTGCAGCATCGGTTCAGGCTCGGTGATAGGGGCTTCCTTGCAGGATCGCCTGGGCACGGAACAACTGCTCGACCAGCATCAGACGGGCCAGCTCATGGGGGAAGGTCATCGGCGACAGGCTCAGTCGCCAGTGGGCTTCTGACTTGAGGTCATCGGTGAGGCCATCGGCTCCACCGATCACAAAGGCGATCCGTTCACTGCTGATCTGCTCCAGCTTGCGGGCGAAGGGAATCGAGGCAAGCGTCTCTCCCTGCTCCATCAGCACCACCAGTCGCTCATCAGGCCGCCGCGCGGCGCGGATCGCTTCCGATTCCTTCTCAGGAGTGCTGTCTCGCAATTCCACGATGCTCAGGCCCGGCAGTCGTTTGCGATAGAGATCGATACCGTCCTGGATCCAGCCGCGGCGCACCTTGCCCACGGCCAGGATGCGGAGGCGTGAGGGATTCAATCGGCGTCCTCGTCGTCCTCCAGCAGCAGCTGTCCGAAGGCCACATAAAGGCTTTCCTCTTCACTGCCGGGAGTCACGGAAGGACGCCTGGGGCGGGTCGTCTTGCCCTTGCCACTGCTGCCGCTGGGAGGTGGAGGCAGTTCGGAGCTGCGGATCGGCGACTCCAGTGGGTTGGTTTGCGGTGGCTGGCGCCTGGATTCCAGCTGCTTGAGGCGGGCCATCAGATGCTCAGGAACAGTGCCGTCTTCGCTGACCGTCATCAGTTCCCGGAACAGCGCATCGGGATCCTGTTCCGTCTCCACCCTGTGGCGTTTCGGGCCGGTCTTCGGCGTTGTCGTCGCGTCGGCGTTCCCTGCTGGATCGGGAAGCTTCTGAGGCAACTGCCGTCCCAGTTCCCGGAGACGCTCGAGGCTGCGAGGGTCAAAGCTCATCGGATCCTCCGCTCAGCCGCAACCCAGAGTGGTGCGGGTCTCGCGGCCGGTGATCGGATTGATTCCATCGGCCATCGCGCAGAGGCTTTTCAGCTGGTCACCGCGCATCGGTACATCGGTGAAGTCCGCTCCGGTGATGGTGACGTCCTGGAAGCGGGTGTTGAAGGCAAAGGCACCCTCCAGAACGGCGTCGGAGAGATCTGTTCCGGTGAGCACCGCCGCGTCCAGGGTGGCTTCGCGAAGGTCAGTACCGCTGAGATCGGCGTCCTGCAGCTTCGCTCCGTAAAGACTCGCCCCCCGCAGGTCTGAGCCGGAGAGATTCGCTTCCCGCAGGTTGCTCAGGTTGAAGGTGGCGCCCCGGAGATCCTTGTCCGAGTAATCCGCTCCGATCAGCACCTGTTTGGCGACATCCATCGCGGCGAAGGATGGTGCTGCTCCGCTGATCAGGAGGGGCACCAGCAGCAGCGTGGTGGCCAGAACCGCCAGTAATCGTCGATGCATGGAGTCGTGTTCCACAACAGGACCCTAGGCCTGGCGGAACGGGGAATGCTCTGAACGCCCCTCTGCGTGTCCTGTCCATGGCGGACTCCCTGACTCTCGGCCGTCGCGCGGAAGCGACAGCCCTTGAGCTGCTGCGCTCGACGGGATGGAGGTTGCTCGATCGCAACTGGCGTTGCCGCTGGGGCGAGCTGGATCTTGTGCTCGAGAAGGATCGGCGACTGTTGGTGGTGGAAGTGAAGGGTCGTCGTTCACGCCTGCGTGCTGACAGCGGGGCGGCCGCCTTCGATCAGCGGAAACGACGCTGTCTTGCCAGAGCGATCAGTTGCTGGCGTGCCGTCCACCCCGAGGCGGAACGGCAGCAGTTGCAGGTGGTGCTGGCCCTGGTGCCACTGTCCGGCCGCCGCAGGGGCGTGCGCTGGCTTCCTGTGCATCAACTCGGCTGAACTCGGCAGCTGGTGCACAGTGAATCCATGAGCTTCCATGGCCACACCGCCCGCAAACGCTTCGGGCAGCACTGGCTCCGCGATGCGGCGGTGCTTGATCGCATCCTGGAGGCGGCGGACCTGCAGCCCCAGGATCGCGTGCTCGAGGTGGGGCCCGGACGCGGTGCCCTCACGGATCGTCTGCTGGCGTCGTCCGCTGCTGCGGTGCATGCCGTGGAGCTGGACCGGGATCTGGTGACCGGCCTGCAGCAGCGTTTCGAGAATCAACCGCGTTTCTCCCTGACCCAGGGGGATGTGCTGGAGGTGCCTCTGCTGCTCCCGGATGCCTGTCCCGCAGGGAAGGTGGTTGCGAATATTCCGTACAACATCACTGGCCCATTGCTGGACCGATTGATCGGACGGCTTGATCAACCGGTCGACCCGCCCTATCAACGCCTGGTGCTGCTGGTGCAGCAGGAGGTCGCCCAGAGGATCCGGGCGCGGCCCGGACACAGCAGCTTCAGTGCCCTGAGTGTGCGCATGCAGTTGCTCGCCCGATGTCGCAGCGTCTGTCCGGTTCCACCCCGTTGCTTCCAGCCGCCTCCCAAGGTTCAGTCGGAAGTGATCGCCCTTGATCCGATTCCTGCGCATCAACGGCTGGAGCCTGGGCTGGCACGGCGGGTGGAGGGGCTGCTCAGGCAGGCCTTCCAGAGTCGCCGCAAGATGCTCCGCAACACCCTGGCCTCGCTTGCGGAACCCTCCGAGCTGGAGGCACTGGCCGCAGCCGCCGGGATCACCCTGCAGCAACGGCCCCAGGAGGTGGCCCCTCAGGCCTGGGTGGCACTGGCGAAGGGCTTGAATCGGAGCGAATGATCAGCGCCTCGGCATGAGCACGATCACGGTGACGGCTCCGGCCAAGGTGAATCTGCATCTCGAGGTGCTCGGCCTGCGTGCGGACGGCTTCCACGAGTTGGCGATGGTGATGCAGAGCATCGACCTCGCCGATCGCCTCACGTTCAGCAACACCGCCGATGGGCGCCTCAGCCTCAGCTGTGATGACCCCGCACTCAGCATCGGCGAGGACAATCTGGTGCTGCGGGCCGCTCGTCTGCTGCGGGAGCGTTCCGGCTTCCAGGAGCTCGGTGCCGCCATCACACTCGAGAAGCGCATCCCCATCGGTGCCGGACTGGCCGGAGGCTCCAGCGATGGTGCCGCGACGCTCGTGGGGCTGAACGCGCTCTGGGGACTGGGGCACAGCTGCGCGGATCTGGAACGGCTGGCAGCTGAGCTCGGGTCCGACATGCCCTTCTGCGTTCAGGGGGGCAGTCAGCTCTGTTTCGGACGTGGAGAGCTGCTGGAGCCTCTGTCGGACGGGAGCGAACCGCTGGCGGTTCTGCTGGTGAAGGATCCAAGGGTGAGTGTCTCCACCCCCTGGGCCTATGGACGTTGCCGGCAACGGCATGGCGGCGACTATCTGGTCGGCGAGCCCGCCTTCGAGCTGAGACGCCGGGCCCTGCGCCAGGCCGGCTGGATCCGGCCGATCCGTGCCGCGCAGCCTCCGCCTCTGCGGAACGATCTCCAGTCCGTGGTGGAGCCCGAGACGCCAGCGGTGCAGACCGCGCTTCAGCTGCTGCGCTCCCTTCCCGACAGCCTTGCTGTCGCCATGAGCGGCTCCGGTCCCAGCTGTTTTGCCCTGTTCCCCGATCTCAACAGCTCCCGGCAGGGATATGAAAGGCTCCGGGAGGATCTGGAGTCCGAAGGGCTGCGGGCCTGGTGCTGTTCCCTCCGCTCCGGGGGGGCGAGGATCGAAGCATGAGTTCCGACGACACCAAACTTCCGGCCAGCGACTCCGCTGAGACCAGAGCCCGCAAGGGGCCCCTCAGTTTCTTCTCCGGTGCCGTGACGGCTGGACTGCTCGCCTGGCTGGCCCTGGGGTTCAGCCGGCGCATGGTCGTTTACTTCGCGATGCATCCGCCGCACTACAGCTCCCCGATCGCCCAGAACATCGCCGTCACGCTCAAGACGCTGCTGGTCGGTCTGTCCTTCCTGGCCACGTTCAGCACCGGATTCGTCGCCTTCGGGCTGACCCTGGTGTTTCTTCGCAGTCTCTTCACGGGTCAGGACTCAGACCCTGCCTAGCGTCTGGCTGAGCTCGGACGACGTGCATGACCCCCCACGACCTGGGACAGCTGGCTCTGCTGCTCTCGCCGGCGATGCTGCTGTCGGTGCTGCTGCTGTTCACCTTCGCCGCCGGCGGTTGAGTCCGCAGCGGCTGAGATAGCTTGGCCGCTCACCCCGGGAAGGCCGGGATTGCAGCGACGCCGTGGCAGGAACCCTTCTCTTCAACGCCCTGCGGGAAGCCATCGACGAGGAGATGGCCCGCGATCCTCATGTGTGTGTCATGGGAGAGGACGTCGGTCACTACGGCGGCAGTTACAAGGTCACCAAGGATCTCTGCGAGAAGTACGGCGAACTGAGGGTTCTGGATACCCCGATCGCGGAGAACGCTTTCACCGGCATGGCGGTCGGTGCCGCGATGACCGGTCTCAGGCCGATCGTTGAGGGCATGAACATGGGGTTCCTGCTCCTGGCGTTCAATCAGATCTCGAACAACATGGGAATGCTCCGCTACACGAGCGGCGGCAACTTCACCATCCCCACGGTGGTGCGCGGTCCCGGTGGTGTGGGCCGTCAGCTGGGGGCGGAGCACAGCCAGCGTCTGGAGGCGTACTTCCATGCCGTGCCGGGCATCAAGATCGTGGCCTGCAGCACGCCCACCAATGCCAAGGGTCTGATGAAGGCCGCCATCCGCGACAACAACCCGGTGCTGTTCTTCGAGCATGTCCTGCTCTACAACCTCACCGAAGAGCTGCCGGAGGGTGAGTACACCTGTGCGCTGGACCAGGCGGATCTGGTGCAGGAAGGACGCGACGTCACGATCCTCACCTACTCGCGCATGCGCCACCACTGCCTCAAGGCCGTGGAGCAACTGGAGGCGGATGGCATCAGTGTGGAACTGATCGATCTGATCAGCCTCAAGCCCTTCGATATGGAGACGATCGCGCGCTCCATCCGCAAGACCCACCGCGTGATCGTGGTGGAGGAATGCATGAAGACAGGCGGCATCGGAGCCGAACTGATCGCTCTGATCACCGAGCAGTGTTTCGACGACCTGGATGCCCGCCCGGTGCGGCTGTCCAGCCAGGACATCCCCACGCCCTACAACGGCTCGCTGGAGAATCTGACGATCATCCAGCCGCATCAGATCATCGAGGCGGCTGAGCAGATCGTGCGTCAGGGGATCTGATCGATGGCTCGTCAGCAGGGCTGGTTCGCCCTTGTCCTCGCGCTGGCCATCTCGGCTGCGGCGTTGCTGTTCACCACCCCCCTCCAGCTGGGGCTGGATCTCCGCGGTGGCAGCCAGATCACCGTGGAGGTGCAGCCTGCCGGTGACATCAAGCGGGTGGGTGCCGAGCAGATGGAGGCGGTGAAGGTCGTGCTCGACCGCCGAGTCAACGGTCTGGGCGTGGCGGAATCGACCCTCCAGACCGTCGGGGAGAACCAGCTTGTGCTTCAGCTGCCCGGTGAGCAGGATCCGACGGCGGCGGCCAGGATCCTCGGCGACACGGCTCTGCTGGAGTTCAGAGCTCAGAAGCCTGGAACCGAGGCGGACTTCCGGGCTCTGCGTCAGCTGCGCAGCCAGGCCGAAGCGATTCTCAACCTGAGGGAAGAGCAGATCCGTCGCGGGGAGGAGACCGACCCGCTGGATCTTGAGCGGCTCGGCGAAGCGCAGTCGGTTCTTGGCCTGGATGGCGACATGGGCAGCGAAGAGGACCAGCTCAGGGCACTTCTGGTCAAGGTGGATGCCGAGATCCTGAAGCTTCTCGAGCCGGCAGCCCTCACCGGCAAACAGCTGGTCTCCGCAGGTCGTCAGCCGTTGCAGAACAATCCGAACAGCTGGGAGGTGACCCTCAATTTCAATGGTGAAGGTGCCGAGGCCTTCGCCGAGCTGACCAAGTCGATCGCCGGCACCGACCAGTTGCTGTCGATCGTTCTGGATGATCAGCTGATCAGCGCCGCCACCGTTGGCCCCCAGTTCAAGACAGCCGGCATTTCCGGAGGCGCCGCCACCATCAGCGGCAACTTCAGCGCCGAGACGGCACGGGAGCTGGAGGTGAAATTGCGAGGTGGCTCGCTGCCTCTGCCGGTCGAGGTGATCGAGGTGCGCACGATCGGTCCGACCCTTGGGGCTGAAAACATCCGTCGCAGCCTGGTGGCCGCTCTATCCGGCCTCGCCCTGGTGGCGGTGTTCATGGTGTTTGTCTATCGACTGCCGGGAGGGGTGGCTGTTGCGGCTCTCAGCCTCTACGCCCTGTTCAACCTCGCCATCTATACGCTGCTGCCTGTCACGCTGACACTTCCTGGAATCGCAGGGTTCATCCTCAGCATCGGCATGGCGGTGGACGCCAATGTGCTGATCTTCGAGCGCATCAAGGATGAACTGCGGCAGGGCAACACGCTGATCCGTTCGATCGAGACGGGCTTCGCTCAGGCGTTCTCCTCGATCGTTGATGGTCACCTCACCACGTTGATCAGCTGTGCGGCCTTGTTCTTCCTGGGCACAGGACTGGTCAAGGGATTTGCCGCCACCCTCGGTATCGGGGTGCTGCTGAGCCTGTTCACCGCCCTGACCTGCACGCGGACACTGCTGCGGTTCCTCATGGGGTATGCCGGCCTGCGCAACCCAAGCAATTTCCTGCCGCTGCGGCAGATCTCCCCCCCGTCTGCCTGAACGATGGTCGCTTCATCGCCTGAGCTCTCTGCGTCAACGCTCCAGCTGCGCTGGTCCTTGAGCAGCATGCGCCGCCGCATCTGGCTGGTCTCCGCCGCCGTCGTTCTGGTCAGCCTGACTGGACTGGTGCTGTGTTGGCTGGATCCCTCCGTCGGGTTCCCTTTGCGTCCCGGTCTTGATTTCACAGGGGGGACGCAGATTCAGCTTGAACGGAACTGCGGGTCATCCTGCGGTGCGCTGAAGACGGTTGAGGTTCAGGAGCTGATCCGCTCGCTCGAGCTTCCTGAAGAGCCCGACACGACTCCACCCAATCTCAGTGCTCCCCGTGTGCAACTGCTGGACGGTGGTCAGTCGCTGTCGCTTCGACTTCCAACCCTGACGGCCGGTCAGGGCCAGGCGGTGATTCGTGGCGTGGAGCCGCTCGCCGGTCCCTTCATCGAAGGGGGGCAGGCCGTCGACACGATCGGCCCAAGCCTGGGCGGTCAGTTGTTGCGCAGCAGCCTCATTTCACTGCTGGTGGCCTTCAGTGGCATCGCTGTGTACATCTCCTTCCGCTACGACCGTCGATACGCCCTGCTGGCGCTGGTGGCTCTGGCTCACGATGTCACCATCGTCTGCGGCCTGTTCGCCTGGCTCGGTCTGCTTCTGCAGCTGGAGGTGGACAGTCTGTTCGCGGTGTCGTTGCTGACGATCGCCGGATATTCGGTCAACGACACGGTGGTGGTGTTCGATCGCATCCGAGAACGGCGTCGCGAGATGGAGGAGCTCAGCCTCTCCCAGCAGGTGGACCAGGCCGTGTCGGCAACCCTGACGCGCACGCTTTACACCAGCGGCACCACCCTGATGCCGTTGCTCGCACTGATCTTCTTCGGAGGGTCAACGCTGGTGTGGTTCGCCACGGCTCTGGCCGTTGGTGTGGTGGTGGGCAGCTGGTCGAGCATCGCCCTGGCTCCATCTCTGCTCACGCTCTGGGACCGCTCCCGTGCGTAGGGGTCTGCCGTCGACCCCCGTGGGCGCTCGCACCTACAAATGGTTTCCGTTGCTGTTGATGGTCCTGTCGCTGTGGGATCTGAAAACTGAAATCATCCTTCTTGCCGATCAGTTCACCTTCACTGGCCTGAATTACGCCCTGCGCCATCACATGCTGGCCGTCGTGGTGCTGGTGGCATTCCCTTCTCTTTGGCGTCGTTATCGATAGATTTCAAGGGGTGATTCTGGTCAGGCTGTGTTTCTCAGGTTCCAAACTCCTGCCAGAGTGAGTCCCACGTTCTGCGCTTGACTTCGTCATTCCAGCGGCCTGCAGATTGATTTGATTCCCACCACGATTCAAACAAATCCTGTGCTTCTTCGTACAGGGAATCAGGGTCAATGTTATCTCTCACTAGTTGAAGTACGGCCTGTTTCAGATCGTCGTAGCGGGAGAAGTTGAAAATGACATCCACGCGCGATGACGCAGTTGGTTGGATTCCACCGTATGCCAGCGATGGGCCTCATGGCCATTGATCCATCACCTGCTGCACCACCACGCGCTGCATGCCCACCTGCATCACCACCACCAGTGGCAGAGCCAGGAGCACGCCGGGAAGTCCGAGCAGGGCGCCAAGGCTGAGCTGCGCTGTCAGTGCAACCGTCGGGAGCAGGTTGACGGTCTGACGGAGCAGTAACGGCGTGAGGACGAATGCTTCCAGGTTCTGCAGGACAAGACGGAACACCAGCACCGAGATCGTCAGCTCCGGTGACTGCAGCAGCGCCAGTCCTGCCGGCAGCAGTGTGGCTGTGGTGGGTCCGATGGTGGGGACGAACGTGAGCAGACCGCAGACCAGGGCGCTCAGCAGTGCCAGGGGTGCCTTGAGCAGGCTCAGTCCTGCCCAGCTCAACAGGAAGACTGTTGTGGCGGAGATGGTCATGCCGCTCAGCCATCCCCCCAGTGCTGTCCGGCATGCATCGAGCAGTTGAACCATCTGAACCCGGGCCGGGCGGGGAGTCACCGCAACGACCATCTGGCGGTGTGATGCCGGGTCGAGGGCGAGGAGCACGGCAAGGAGCGTCATCAGCCCGAGCTGCACCACGCTGTTGGCGGCATTGCCCGCCATGCCCAGCAGCCGTGATCCAAGCGGTTGAAGCTGGTCGAGGCTGACGTCACCGCCGATGGCCTTGTCCAGTTCCACAAAGCGTGGATTGGTCGCGAGGATGGTGTTCAGTTTGCTGAGCAGCTCCGGCAGATCCCGCCCCAGTTGCTGGATCTGAGTGATCAGCTCCGGCAGCAGCAGCTGGGCCACGATCACGGCGGCCAGCAGCAGCAGCACCAACACGATGCTGAGAGCCTGCGGACGGTTGAGTCGCGTGCGTGTCATCAGCTGCGTGATCAGCACATCAAGGGCGACAGCGACCACAACGGCCCCGAACAGCACCAGCAGAACCCAGCGGAGGTGCCAGGCCATCAGGGCAAGGCCGATCGATGTCAGCGCAATCAGCAGTGAACGTGAGTTCATGTCTGAAGTCTTGTGCGCTTCCAGTGATCCAGAACGTCGTGAATCAGGATTTCACGCACCAGCACCTGGATCACCACGGCCAGCGGCAGGGCCATCAGCAGTCCGAGAGGACCGAACAGCAGGGTGAAGATGAACTGGGCCATCAGGGTCAATCCCGGCAGCAGTTTCACCTGGTGATGCATCACCGAGGGGGTGATCAGATAGCTCTCCAGGTTCTGGATCAGCACATAGGCCCCGAGCACGGCCACGGCTTTCCAGGGGGCGTCAAGAATGGCCACAGCCATCGGAAACACGGTGCTGATCGTCGGCCCCACATTGGGGATGACGTTGAGCAATCCCGCCAGCAGGGCGTTGGCCAGAACCAGCTTCACACCGAGCAGGGAGAGAGCGATGCCGCAGAGCATCGCCACAGCGAGCGAGCTGATCAGCACACCGACCATCCAGCTGCTGAGGGCCTCCCCGCACAGGGTCAGGATGCGACGTGCGCGTCGTCTGTAAAAGGATGGAACCAGCTGAATGCTGACGTCGCGGTAGGCCTGGGGTTGGATGCTGATCATCAGCCCGATGGCGAGCACGAACAGCACCCGGAGCAGTCCATTCCCGAGATTGCCGGCAACACCGACAAGGCTCACCAGGCCTGTGCCCACTCCTGACAGGAGGGAAGAACCATCGGGGATCAGCCGCAGTTCCGAACGTCCCAGCTCCTGCAGATCAGGCAGCGTGTCAACGCCGTAAATCGCATCACTGACGCGATCAAGAGAACTCAGGGTGCTGCTGATCAGGATCCGTGCGGCCTCCGGAAGTTGTTCCAGCAGAACCGCGAATTCCTTCACGAAGGGTGGAACGACGACGGCCGATGCGATGGCCAACCCGCCGATCACCCCACCGATGCAGGAGAGCAGGGCGATGGTCCGCGGCATCGGTCGCAGGGCCTGAAGCTGGCCGACCAACGTGCACAGAGCCATCGCCAGAACAATGCCTGTGAACATCAGCACAAGCACGTGACGAAGGCTCCAGATCAGGACACCGGCAGCGATCAGGGCCGCCAGGGACAGCCATCGCGCCAGGTTCACGCGTTCGGGTCGGAATCCTGGTTCGTGTCGTCGTCGTTCTGGTTCTGGGCATATCCCAGTCCGTTAGCGGCGGCATAGCGCTGGGCGAAGCGCATGAAGCGTTCGAAATCCTCCTCGGATTTCCATGAGTACACAGCTTCAAGGGCACTCGCTTTGCCGTTCACGAACTTGCCGTTGATTTCCCTGGTGACCATCTCTCCTTCTTCATCAATCATCCACATCCCCGTGATGTCACCCATCGTTTCCGGCGCAATCGCAGCCGGCTGCTCGAAACGGAACGTTGCTTGACCGGTGCGTCCATCACGACTGCGGGTCAGGCGGATATCTGGAACCACAGGTTCGTTGACTCCCCTGAAGAACTGGATGGCTGCCGCCCCGGATGCTTCGCTCATTGGCCCACTGATCTGAGGGCGGATCTTAGTCGGATCTCTCCATGCAACTGAGCTGGATCAGGTGATCTGCTGCCGCTGACGGTGACAGACCGCTGATGTCGATGCTCTGGCGTTGCGGTGTCCGTTCCAGCTCATGGTCGTAACAGCGGTCGTAGTAATCGAGGGTGGCCCGACAGGCGGTTCCCCAGTCTTCAGCCGCAATCGCCTTCAGGGCCATGGCCGTGCGCTGCGGTCCCAGCCGCCGGCTGATGCGTTGCGTGGCCTCGCTCAGGGCTTCCTGCCCCTGTGATCCGTAGACCCCCACCAACTGGTTGACCCGTTCCTCGAGTGTTCGCTGAATCTCCAGCACTGGGGCCTGTTGCATCTGCTGGAACAGACCCGCAGGAATCCGGCAGCGTCCAACCTGCACACTCTCGGCTTCCAGCCAGATGCTTCGGGCCTGCGACCGCCGATGCCGGTCGAGACACTCGGCCAGTTTGTTCTCGTAGTGCTCTGTGGACGGCTGCTGCGGCAATCCCAGCCCTCCGAAGCTGCTGCCCCGGTGATGGGCCAGTCCCTCGAGATCGACCATGGCCACGCCCCGCTGTTCCAGAGCCAGCAGCAGATCGGTCTTGCCCGTCCCGGTGCGGCCTCCGAGCAGGCGCAGGGGCCAGGGTCTGCTGAACTGCTCGAGCACCCAGTGCCTGTACTGCTTGTAGCCACCCTTCAGAAGCAGCGGTTTGAGGTCGATCTGTTCCGCCAGCCAGGCGATGCTGGCTGATCGCATGCCTCCTCGCCAGCAGTAGATCCTCGGGGGGACTCCCCCGGCGAGAGACTCCAGCCTGGCGGCGAGTTCGGCCAGCTTCGGGCCGGTGATCTCAAGACCGAGCTGCACCGCCCGGCGGCGCCCCTCCTGCTTGTAAGCCGTGCCGACGGCAGCGCGCTCGTCATCCTCGAAGAGAGGAAGGTTCCGAGCCTCTGGCCAATGCCCGCGGTCGAATTCCGATGGACTGCGCACATCGATCAGCGGACCGCTCTGCTCCCGCAGTTCCTCGACGGTGACGGAACGGGCGATTCCCATGCCTGACATAGTGGGCCAACGCCGCGCCAGTCAGGGCCGGTTGCAATCCATGCTTTCTGGTTCCTCACCCGCCACCAGCCTCAGTCCCGACCAACTGCTCGAGCGGTTCGCGACCGGCAATCCACGTCAGCGCCGCAGTCTGATCAAGACCGTCGAGGCTCGGATCGGTGATCTTGAGGCCTTAGGAGATGGCTTGCTGGAGCCATTTGACCGCGCTGGTGATGACTGGGCGGCCGGCTGGATCCTGCAGCTGCTGCATCGCCAACACCCCGAACGGGTCAGCGCATTGCTCGGCAGCTGCCCGGATGGATGGTTCAAGGTTGAATCAGCTGTCGGCATCGACTACCGGGGCCTGCAGCAGGATCTGCTTCAGGAGGATTTCCAGGCAGCCGACCGCTTCACGAGTGCCGCACTCAGGCAGTTGGCAGGTCCGGAAGCTGAGAGGCGGGGTTACGTGTACTTCAGCGAGGTGCCGGCAATGCCGGGGGTTGACCTGACCGTGATCGACCGTCTCTGGACCGCGTATTCCCAGGGACGATTCGGTTTCACGACCCAGGCACGGCTTCTTCAGGCACTGGGTGGGCGTTATGACCGTCTCTGGCCTCGTATCGGCTGGAAACTTGATGGTGTCTGGACCCGCTATCCCGGCGCCTTCACCTGGAGCCTGGAGGCGCCGGAAGGGCACATGCCCCTGGTCAACCAACTGCGTGGTGTCCGTCTGATGGATGCCTTGCTGAATCACCCAGCCCTGCAGCAACGGCGGTAACCAATCGATCTGTGCAGACCGCAAAGAACCGTTAGGTTCGAGAAAGTCCAGCAGTGATCCGGATCGTGCCACCTCAGCGGTCCTTATCCCTCGTTCCTCCGTCGAGCGATCCGATCGCGTCGATTCCGTCGTTCCGGTGGGCCGATTTCGTTCTGCCCTCCACGCTTCAGCTGGCACCGCTGATGGAGCTTCTGATCGAACCGGTCGGATGCCTGGTGACATGCCAGCGCATTGAGCTCGGTCTGCACGAGGCACTGGTCAATGCCGTTCGTCACGGCAACGCGGAAAACCCCGCCAAGCGGCTCCGGGTCCGTCGCATCCTCACGCCCAACTGGTTGATCTGGCAGATCCAGGATGAAGGTCAGGGGATGCCGAGGGGGGTGCGTCAGCCCTCTCTCCCGGATCAGCTTGATGCCGCCAGCGGCCGAGGTCTTTTCCTGATCCATCAGTGCTTCGACGATGTCCGCTGGAGCCGACGGGGCAACCGTCTGCAGCTCGCCTGCCGCAGGCCCGTCAGCGATGGGGGCAGCCAGGATCCTTCAGCTCACCTCTGATCCAGCCGAGAGCCTGTTCGGTGAGGCTGGCCACATCCTCGCGGCGGCCATTCGCGGTCAGCTGAGCCAGTGCTGCCATGAGCAGTTCAGCGGCGCGACGATCGGAACTGGTTTTCAGACGATGCCAGTCCCGATCGCTGATCTTCATCAGATCATGCAGCTCCTGGGTCAGCTTGCGGGTTCCATCAGGCCATTCAGCGGGCGGCATCGAGCTGGAGGAGAGGAGATCGGTCTAGTTTCAGGGAAACAGTGCAGTGGTTGATGCCTCAGCACCGTGCTGAACGTCGGCAGCTCCGCTGGCTTCACACCGCCTCCCTGTTGATGCTTCAGGGTCGCCGTCAGGCTGTCAGCCTGCAGAGCGGGAGAGGAACTTCCCAGCGTCGCTGGAAGCAGCGCCAGAACCTGGCTCAGAAACTTCTGGAAAGCCCAGCAGAAGGTTGGACGCTGCCGCGGCAGCGAGGTGCAAGGTTCTGGCGGGCCCTGCGCTGGGGGGGAGCAGGATTCGTGGTCGCCTGGTGGCTGAGGGGAGGCTGAGGAGAACCCTCAGCCCAGCTTTTAGGAATTCTGCTGAACAACCACGAGGGAGACGGGTCGCTCTGACTGAGCTTCCCTGAGGGGCGGAAAGGGGCGTTCCGAAGGTCTGGGCAGATCATTACCCCGAAGCCAGGCACTGTGGAGCGCACGGCGACGGCGGTCCTCAGCGAGCACCAGACGATCAGCTGCGCTCTGAGGACTTTCCCCGGGGAGCACAGCGGTTCGCAGGCAGATGCCAAAACCGTGGGCTTCCACCTGAACATGGCCTTCCATCAGAACGACCTGGAAGATCCATCCCTGAAGCCAACGCAACCGGAAAGGATTGGTCATGGATCATCCCAACGGTCGAACACACCCTATGGATGTTGAACGGATCTGCAAGGTGGGCTGTCAGCGAACCCGTTCAGAGTGCTGAAACCACAGGTTTCCGCGCGGTCCACACCCTCGTCATGAAATGGGATTCGCCTTTGATGGCCTCGAATCCCGCGCTGGCCAGGCGTGCGGGGATGTCATCACTGATGTAATCGCGGTAGTAGGGCTCGTGAAATACCCTTCTGAAGTTCTCCATCGCGACGCCGAACTCCGGCGAGTCGTTGATCTGGACCGAATCCGCGAGAACGAAGGTTCCGCCGGGCTCCAGCACCCGCCAGGCTTCGTTCAGCACGTTCTGGCGCGCTTCCCCCGGGAGCTCATGGAGCAGAAACACACAGGTCACGGCCTGCAGGCCGTCATCAGCCAGAGGAAGACGTTCTCCATTCGCCCGCAGTAGCTCCACCAGTGGTGACGTCCCACCATTCAGCCAGCGATTCGCCTGCCTGAGGTAGGCCTCCGAAAGATCGATCCCGATCAGTTCCGCGTGGGGAAAGGCTCCGCGGATCTGATGCAGGGTTCGACCGGTGCCGGTCGCCACATCAAGAATCCTCAGCGAGGCCGGCGATCGATCTGAGAAGTGACGCAGACCTCTCTTGAGAGGTGCCAGAACGCGGCGACGCATGGCATCGGCGGTGCCGTTGAACAGAATCTCAACCTGGAGGTCGTAGAGGCCTGCCGAGTGATCGCTCAGATACCCATCCGTCTGGTGGTGGAAGTTCTGGAGGTAGTAGTCGGGATAGAGGCTGGGGTCGGTTCCTTCCGGCAGATCTCTCACATTGCGCTGCTTGCGGCGGGACCAGGTTGAGGGCAGATCGAGCCAGACCATCGGATACGTTCTGGCCCACTCCAGCCAGGGCGCATCAAAGAGCAGTTCCTGCGGATACACACCCTGCTCAGCGTCAGCCCAGTCCCGTTCCTCGAGCTTCGCCATGGCAGCTCGGAGGGTGTTCAGCATCTCGGGAGGAACCGATTCCGTGCTGGGGACGGCTTCCGGAGCCACAAGCGACATCAGCCGCGTGCTGAGGTCTTTGTGAACCAGACCGGCCAGACCTTTCCCCTGCTGCAGGGTCTGGTAAGCGAGCTTGCTGAAGGGCGTGGTCGCCATCGGAGTGCGTTGAAGACGACCATTCCAGCGAATCCATTGCTGAAACGGGGACTCTGCTCATCAGACGGAACCTGACGGTCATCAAAAAGGCCCGTCTCCTGAGAAGACGGGCCCCTGAACACACCGACCGGATCCCCGGATCAGGCGTCGTAGTACATCGCGAACTCGTGGGGGTGAGGACGCTGCCGGAGCTGCTGAACCTCCTCGTATTTGATGTCAATCCAGTTCTGGATGAAGTCATCAGAGAAGACGCCTCCCTCGGTCAGGAATCCCCTGTCGGCATCCAGAGCTTCGAGGGCGCCATTGAGAGATGGCGGAACCGTGGAGATGCTGGCGAGTTCTTCGGCAGGCAGTTCGAACAGGTCCTTGTCGAAGCCGTCACCGGGATCGATCTGATTCTTGATGCCGTCGATGCCGGCCATCATCATGGCGCTGAAGGCCAGATAAGGATTGGCCAGAGCATCACCCGAGCGGAACTCCAGACGCTTGGCCTTGGGGCTTGGGCCTGTGAGAGGGATGCGGACGGCGGCGGACCGGTTCCCTTCGGAGTACACCAGGTTCACAGGAGCTTCGAATCCGGGCACCAGTCGCTTGTAGCTGTTGGTGGTGGGGTTCGTGAAGGCGAGGAATGCCGGAGCGTGCTTCAGGATTCCACCGATGTACCAGCGAGCCGTCTGGGAGAGGTTGGCGTAGGTGCCTTCTCCGAAGAACAGGGGCTGGCCGCCCTTCCAGAGGCTCTGGTGCACGTGCATGCCGCTTCCGTTGTCGTTGAAGACAGGCTTCGGCATGAACGTGGCCGTCTTGCCGTACTTCTTCGCGACGTTGCGGACGACGTACTTGTACGTCATGACGTTGTCGGCTGCCTGGATCAGCTCAGCGAATTTCATGCCCAGCTCGTGCTGGCCAGCGCCGGCCACTTCATGGTGGTGCTTCTCGATGGGAATCCCGAGCTGGCCCATGAGCAGAAGCATCTCCGAACGGATGTCCTGGGCTGTGTCGTTCGGAGCGACGGGGAAGTAGCCCTCCTTCTCCTGGATTTTGTAGGCGAGGTTGCCGCCTTCCTCGAGGCGACCGGTGTTCCAGCCCGCCTCGATCGTGTCAACGCTGTAGAAGGCGCCACCGGAGGACGAGTTGTAGCGGACGTCGTCAAAGAGGAAGAACTCAGGCTCAGGACCGAAGAAGGCCATGTCAGCAAGGCCGGTCGAGCTCAGATAATCGAGAGCCCGCTGGGCCAGGGCGCGAGGGCAGCGCTCGTAGGGCAGACCGGTGCGCGGCTCCTGAATCGAGCAGATCATGCTCAGGGTTTTGTGCCGGTAGAACGGGTCCACCCAGGCGGTGTTGGGGTCGGGCACCATGGCCATGTCGGAGGCCTGGATGCCTTTCCAGCCGCGGATCGATGAACCGTCAAAGGCAAGGCCCTCGGTGAAGGACTCCTCCTCCAGCAGATCGGTGCAGACCGTGAGGTGCTGCCACTTGCCGTGGAGGTCAGTGAACTTGAGGTCGATCAGTTCAATGCCCTCGTCTTTGATCTGACGGAGGACATCCTGTGAAGTTTTTGCCATGGAAAGACGTCTCGGCCCTAGGCGTGCTTTTAGGACCGTAAAGATCCTGAATACCCCATTGTGTAGCAAGGGGTACAAAATTCTCCACCCATCACCTGGGGCGACATCTCTGCTCGGCCGGTTCCGCTGACGCTCCGCGTAACCGTTTCTGTCAACTTCGCTGGAACTCAGGCCCCCAGAGGCTTTTCGCCGGATGACAGGTGTTAGCTTCCGGCCGGGAGTGTCTGTCGAATCCACAGCATGCGCGACGCCATCAGCGGATTGATCGGTCGATATGACCAGCAGGGTCGTTACTTCGACCGTATGGCCATCGACCGGATCGAGTCGTTCCTTGGTGAGTCCGAACTTCGGATCCGCGCCGTGGAGCTGATCAACCGCGATGCCGCCGAGATCGTCCGCGAGGCGAGTCAGACGCTGTTCCTGGATGAGCCGGAACTGCTGCTCCCGGGAGGCAACGCCTACACCACAAGGCGCCTCGCGGCCTGTCTGCGGGACATGGACTACTTCCTGCGCTACGCCAGCTATGCCCTCGTGGCTGGAGACAGCACGATCCTCAACGAGCGGGTGCTCAACGGGCTGGATGACACCTACAAGAGCCTCGGGGTACCAACCGGTCCGACGGTTCGAAGCATCGTGCTTCTCGGTGAGGTCGTCTGTGAACGACTCCGGTCCGAAGGGGTCCCCCTGGAGCGCCTGGCCACCGTCCGAGAGCCCTTCGATCACATGGCCAGAGGCCTCGCTGAGACCAACGTGCGTCAGCGCTGATCCGAAGCTTCAACGACTGCGTTGCAAACCGACGGATTTCGTCCGCTGGGTGAGATGAGTGCGTAGCATCTGCGGCCAGACCTCCTGCTCAGGGCCTTGGCGACGACCCACTCACTCCTTCCCGTAGACGACAGTCACCGCAGGAGCTTCGATCCGATCGCCACCCCGGACAGACTGCTTCTCGGACCGGGGCCGTCCAATGCCCACCCGACGGTGCTGAAAGCTCTGTCTCGCACGCCCATCGGCCATCTCGATCCGCTCTACGTGGAATTGATGAGCGAGGTTCAGGAACTGCTTCGTTACGCCTGGCAGACCGAAAACCGACTCACGCTTCCGATGAGCGGTACCGGTAGCTCCGCCATGGAGGCAACCCTGGCGAACACCGTCGAACCCGGTGACACCGTTCTCGTCGCGGTGAAGGGGTACTTCGGTTTACGGCTTGTGGACATGGCCGGTCGCTACCGCGCCGACGTCAGAACCATCGAAAAGCCCTGGGGAGAATGGTTCTCCCTTGAGGAGCTCGAGGCGGCGATCCTCGAGCACAAGCCGGCGATCCTGGCGATGGTGCATGCCGAAACCTCCACAGGGGTCTGCCAGCCCATGGAGGGAGTCGGCGAGCTGTGCCGCCGGCACGACTGCCTGCTGCTGCTGGATACGGTCACGTCTCTCGGCGGTGTTCCGCTCTACATCGATGACTGGCAGGTCGATCTCGCTTACAGCTGCAGTCAGAAGGGACTCAGCTGCCCCCCTGGGCTTGGTCCCTTCACGATGGGCCCCCGCGCTGAGGCCAAGATGGAAGCTCGCCGGGACAAGGTGCCGAACTGGTACCTCGACGTCTCCCTCCTCAACAAGTACTGGGGCAGCGACAGGGTTTACCACCACACAGCGCCTGTGAACATGAACTTCGGCATGCGGGAGGCCCTGCGTCTGCTTGCCGAGGAAGGACTGGACCAGTCCTGGGCCCGACATCGTCGCAATGCGGAAGCGCTCTGGAGCGGCCTGGAGGCACTCGGTCTTGAAATGGTCGTTCCCGAGGAGCATCGGCTCCCCACCCTCACCACCGTTCGCATCCCTGAAGGGGTTGATGGAAAGGCATTCAGCCAGCATCTGCTCAATACCCATGGCATCGAGGTGGGTGGTGGCCTCGGCTCCCTCGCCGGCAAGATCTGGCGCATCGGTCTGATGGGCTACAACTCAACCCCCGAGAACGTCGACCGGCTGCTTGATCTGTTCAAGACCGAGCTCCCCAGCTTCAAGGGGACCGTCGCCGCCGCTGCCTGAACCAGCCTTCCAGCTGATCTCGGGCTTCGATCCGTAGAACCCCTCCCTGCACCGACATGTGATGGTGCGCACTTGCATGGGTGGACAGATCGAGGCTTCCCCCCAGGCCCCCTCGCTTGGGATCCGATGTTCCATAGATCACACAGCCCATCCGCGCCTGCACAAGGGCTCCGGCACACATCGGGCACGGTTCAAGCGTGACGATCAAGGTGCAGTCGTTGAATCTCCAGTCGCCCTGAACCCAGGCGGCCTGTCTGAGCGCAACCAGTTCGGCGTGACCAAGAGGATCCCTCCCCGTCTCGCGTCGGTTGCTGCCATGGCCGATGCAGCGACCTTCGGCATCCAGAACCACGGCTGCCACCGGCACTTCCCCGGCCTCACCGACCCTCTCCGCCCGCTGAAGCAGCACTGTCATCCAGCGCTGCACGGTGGCTTCCCGCATCAACGCACATCGAACGATCTGTGAGCACGTTCCCACGAAAGGCGAGGATCAGCGAAGCTCCACCGTTGCCGGTGCACGCCAGCTCCGATCTGCGTCAGCCCGTGACCTGGCTTCCACCCTTCGCCTCCCCTGACAGCCCGGACCCTGTCCTGCGCCATTTCCTTCATCAGGCGAGCGACCTGCTCTGCGAGTGGATCGGCACGGCCGCGGACCGCCCACCGCTGCCTGTGGTCCGTCCCGAGCCGGAGCTGGTGCCTGGGGATCAGGGATGCGACGTACCGGCGCTGTTGAACGACCTGCAGATCGTCATGGACGGGGCCTATCAGCCGTCCCACCCCGGGGCGCTGGCCCACCTTGATCCCCCTCCGCTCACCGCCTCGATTGCAGCGGATCTGATCTGTGCCGGCCTGAACAACAACCTGCTGGCCGAGGAACTCTCCCCAGGCCTGTCCAGCCTGGAGCGCCAGCTCTGCCGCTGGTTCTGTCAGCGACTCGGGCTGCCTGAGAACGCCGGAGGTGTGCTGGCCACAGGTGGAACACTCAGCAACCTGATGGCCCTGGTGACTGCCCGTAGCCTGCAAGGCCCCGGTGATGGCGTCGTCCTCTGCAGTCGGGATGCCCATGTTTCCCTTCAGAAGGCGACACGGGTGATGGGTCTGGCCGGAGACGGTCTGCAGCAGCTTCCCGTGGACAGCGAGGGTCGCCTCTGCTCCACCGCTCTCGAGCGGGCGCTGCAGGATCTTCACCGCCGTGGTCGACCCTGCCTTGCGGTGGTGGCGACAGCGGGCACGACGATCCGCGGTGCCATCGATCCTCTTGCTGAGATCGCCACCGTCTGCCGTCGCTATGAGGCCTGGCTTCACGTGGATGCTGCGATCGGGGGCGTCTTCGCTCTCTCGGAGGACTGGTCTCCCCTGTTCCATGGGCTTGAGCAGGCGGATTCGATCACGCTCAATCCGCAGAAGCTTCTGGGGATCGCCAAAGCGTCCTCCCTTCTGCTGGTCCGGGACGTCGGTCATCTGCATCAGAGTTTCTCCACCGGCCTGCCGTACATGGACGGCGCCAGCGGTGAGCCCCATGGCGGTGAGCTCGGATTGCAGGGCACACGTCCTGCCGAAGTGCTGAAGCTCTGGCTGGGACTGAGACAGCTCGGTGAACAGGGAATCGCGATGGTGTTGCGATCGGCCCTCGAGCGGCGGGACCATGTCCGTCGTCGGTTGGACTTGGACCGGTTGACGCTGCTGGACGGCTCACTGCATCTGCTGTCCCTGCATCCCCACGCCGCTGACGCGGACCATTGCGACTCCTGGTCGCAGACCACCCGCCAATGGCTTCTGGGTCAGGGGTTCATGCTGTCGAGACCGCGCTACGGCGACCGCTATTGCCTGAAGGCCGTCTTCGGCAACCCCCACACCGGACCCCAGCACCTGGACCGGCTGGCTGAGCTGATCAACGACTCGCTCCTCTGAGCGTCATCCCTCAGAATCGCCCCACTGCGCAGTCTGTGATGAAGGAGGAACGAGGCCGTTCCCGCTGGATCGCCATCATCACCGGTGCGATCTCCGTCGCCATCGGCGTTCTCTATCTCGGGATGATCACGGTCCTGGACGCCCGCGGTCCGATGCTCCCCCCTCCTCCCGAGGCTCTGGCCGGGGTGGGAGCTTCCGATCTGGGCGGCGCTGCAACGGTTCCACCACCTGCCGCACGGCCATCTCAAGAAAGCTCCTGAGAGAGGCATCGCGACGGTTCAGTTCAAAGGCCTGCCGCACGGCATCCTGAACACCTCCGTCCCCCCAGTCCTGGTCCTGCTCGAAATAGCGGATGAAGCTGAACCCGGCGATGCGGGTCAGCCAGGCCGCAGCCACGCCCTGGATCGCCCGTCCGGCCAGCAGGGTCGGCAGACTGAGGCTGAGAGCGGTTCCGATCAGGCTCATCGCTCCCTTGACCAGTCCCAGGGTCGCCAGCGTCCGTCCCACGGACAGCGCCAGCTCACGAGCCCGATCTCTGGAGAGTTCGACTCCATAGACGCCGGCCATCTCCATCACCATCTGGGCATTCACGGCAGCCGTTCCAAGCAGGTCAACGCCGGGCAGCGGCGTGGCTGCCACGACCCCGCCACTGATCCAGCTGTAGCGGTCCACGCAGCGCTGAGCCTCCCGTCGTCGCTGGCGGTTCAGCAGCTGCCGACCCTGCTCATCCAGCCTGCGGCACTGCAGAAGGATGTTGTCGGCGATCAGTTCCTCGCCATCAGCGTGGAGCACGGCTGCGAGCCGCTGCAGCAGCTCCACCACATCCGGTGCCGGTTGCAGCGGCTGGCCCCCCGGTCTGGGAATCGACTGGGGTGAGGCACTGCAGGCGATCACATCCAGCTCCTCCACCAGCCCTCTGCAGCGGTGACGCAGCACCTCCAGCAACCGTCGCTCCTCTTCAACACCTCGCAGATCACGCTTGTTCAGCACCAGCAGCAGACGCTTTCCAAGGTCGGCGATCGACTGCAGAACGCCGAACTCGGAGGCCCTCAGATCTCCATCCACCACCACAAGGAGCAGATCGGAACGCACGGCCACCCTCCGTGCCGTTTCCTCACGGGTATACCCGGCGTCCCCGGCCTCGAGGATGCCGGGGGTGTCCACCAGCTGCAGGCCACGCTGCAAGCCCCGCAGTTTCAGGCGATAGGTGCGGCTGTGCTGGGTGGAGCCCATCGCCGCGGCGACCTCCCCCACCATCTCCTGAAGCAGTGCACGGATCAGAGAGGTCTTCCCGCTTGAGCCGCTGCCGAACACGGCCACCACGAGGTCGCCGCGCGTCAGATCCTCCGCGACCCGCTGCCGCTCCCGTCGCAGTCCCTCGCGGGTGATGTCGTCCTGAAGCTGTTCCAGCACGCGGTCGATGCTGTCCAGACTTCGGGTCGCGGCCTCGCGCCGATCGCTCGGAACCTGAATCTGCGGTTCCGTGGTCTGATCCGGCCGCTGCTTCCGTCGCTGCCAGCTCTGCCACCATGGCCAGCCGATCTGGATCCCGAGAGCGAGGATCAGGCCGACGGCCAGCAACAGCACCGGAGTGAGCAACCAGCCCGGCAGCAGATAGCTGAGATCCCAGAGCAGGCTGCGGACCGCCTGGAGGATGGCTCCGATCACCACAAGGGCCAGGAGCCCGGCAGCAAGGCCGATCAGCAACCGGCTGCGCGGCGGAATCATTGCGTGACGCTGCCGCGACCCGCTGCCCGGATGATGTCGCCCCAGAGGACCGCGGCAAGGGCGCTGGAGCTGGCGGTCGGACTGTTGTCGTCGTTGCCCAGCCAGATGCCGAGCACCCAGTGACGCGAGGGTTCGTAGCCGATGAACAGCAGATCACGACCGTCGTTCGTGGTGCCCGTCTTGCCTCCCTCCTTGCCGCCGAGATAGGCCCCTCGACCGGTGCCGTTGCGCACCACCGCCTGCAGCAGCGTCTGCATCCGCTTGGCAGTCTCGGGCCGGACGGCCCGACGCTCGGCGTTGAGACTTCCGCTGCCGGTGGCTGTGAGACTGCGGCAGGACCTGGCCTGCTCGGCTGTGCAGGTCTCCGCGTCCACAAGCCTGCGGATGGTGGTCGGTGGATGCCACAGTCCGTCGTTGGCCACCGCGGCATAGGCACTGGTGAGTTCGATCAGTCGGACTTCGCTCTGACCGAGGGCAAGACCCGGTACGGGGTCGAGCGGTGTGGTGATCCCGAGAGCCCTGGCCTGACGCACGACCTGCTCCAATCCGATCCGACGGGACAGTCGCAGGGCTGCGGTGTTGTTGCTGAACGCAAAGGCGCTCAGCAGCGTCAGTTCCCCCTTGCAGGTGCTCTCAAAGGTCTGACCTCCCCACTCCAGCCCCTCGCAGTTCAGCTTGGTTCCCGGGCTGATGCCGCGCTCCAACGCCGCGAGGTAGGTCATCAGCTTGAAGGTGCTGCCGGGCTGCCTCAGCGCCATCGTGGCCCGGTTGAACTGGCTGAATCGGTAGTCACGGCCACCGGCGATGGCGAGAACACCACCGTTGCGGCTGTCAAGCACCACCGCTGCCCCCTGCCCGACGCCGAGGCCGGCGCTGCTCTCGAGCAGATTCTGCAGCTGTCGGACCACCACGGACTGGAGCACAGGGTCGAGATGGGTCTCGATCAGAAAATTCCCTTCCGCTGCCACCTCCGGTCCCACCAGGGCAGTGAGATCTCGGCGCACCTGGTCGCTGTAGAAGGGTGCTGTACCGGCATTGACCTGGCTGCAGGCCTTCGGCGACAGCTGGATCGGTCGACGACGGGCTTCGCGGGCGGCTTCCAGGGACAAGCGCCCCTCATCGGCCATCTTGTTGAGCACCAGATTGCGGGCCTCCAGTGCCCGCTGGGGGTAACGGCAGGGATCGTGTCCGTTCGGAGACGGCAGCAGGCCCACCAGCAGGGCCGCCTGCTCCAGGTTGAGCTTGCTGGCCGAGGTGTTGAAGTAGGCCCGGGCGGCGTCCTCGAATCCGAAGCCGACACCGAGATACACCCTGTTCAGATAGCTCAGCAGCAGCTCTGCCTTGCTGAAGCGGCTCTCCAGCTGCAGAGCCACCAGCAGCTCCCTCCATTTGCGTTCGATCGTGTCGCCCTGCCCGACCTGATCGGGATACAGGCTGCGGGCCAGCTGCTGGGTGAGACTGCTGCCCCCTTCAAGCACCTCGCCACCAACGACATTGGTCGTCAGTGCCCGCAGGGTGCCGATGGCATCGATGCCGGGATGCCACCAGAAGCGGTTGTCCTCGCTGGCCAGCAGAGCATCGACGATGGATGGAGAAAATTCCTGGATGCTGCCGAGTTCACGGTGGCGCTGGGAATCAGCAGAACGGATCGGCTGGTTGTTCCGGTCGTAGATGGCGATCGGACCCTGAACCGTGGCCAACCGGCCGCGGACCGGGACACTGAGATTGGCGAGAAGCAGCAAGGCGCCGGTGGTGCTGAGTCCTGCCACCACCAGGGCCCCGGTCAGCCAGGCAAGACGCCGACCGTTGTGTTCACGCGGGTTGATGAAGCGAAGAGTCGGTGATCCCGCCTCGGAAGCGGGTGCCAGGGCAATCCGGTCACCGTCACGCAGTTCCAGTTCTCTGACACGGCGGCCCTTCCACCAGATCCCGTTGGTGGAGTCCTGATCGATCAGCAGCCAGTGCCGTCCACGACGTTGCAGCAGAGCATGCAAGCGGCTGATGGCCGGATGATTGAGCGGAACCTCGAGACTGTCCTCCCGCCCGAGTCGATAGCCGTCTCCATGCAGGGGGATGCTTCGGTCCGGCTGATCCAGCTGGTGAACAACCAGGCTGGGCACTCCGGATTCAGCAATGCGTTCAGCCACGGCGAATCCCGCTGCGGTTCGACCAGAGGTCCACAGCGAAGCAGATCACGGCGAGATTGATGGCGACATCAGCCGGATTGAAGATCGGGAAGTCGATCGGAACAAGGGCCAGAAAATCGACCACATAGCCGAGCCGCCAGCGGTCCAGTCCATTGCCGAGACTGCCCCCCAGCAGGAAGCCGACAGCCAGCCCCTGCCAGATCGGAAGCCTCTGCTGTCGCCAGAGCCAAATCAGAACGGCGATGACCACCACCAGACTCAGCAGTCCAAGCAGCGGTGTCGCTCCCCGCAGCAGGCTGAACGCTGCTCCGGTGTTGTGCACCAGGCGCAGATCCAGCAGACCGGGAACAACCTTGATCGAGCGTCCATCGCTCAGCAGGGCTGTGATCCAGGCCTTGCTCAGCTGATCACAGAGCACAACGGCGACGGCGATCACAATCACGCCACTCCGTCCCAGCACGCGATGGTTCATCCCGGCACCATCAGCAGACGGCGCAGCACGACGGCGATCAGGCCCACTCCGCAGCACAGCAGGAGCTGCGCCGGCAGGGGACCCAGTGAGTACTGAACGATCAGCTGGGGCAGGGAGACGCTCCAGCGGCTCAACAGAGCACCAAGGCCAAGGTTCAGAAGTCCGCAGAGCTGCAGAACCATCAGCCCCGCGATGGCGGAGCCGGTCTGCGCTGTCAGATCCCCCATCTCGTTCTGCTGGGACAGCCGTCCCGTGAGCCAGGCGGCCGGAATGAATCCGGCCAGATAGCCGAACCCGGGCTCGAGCACATAAGTGATTCCGCCACCGCTCTGGAACACGGGCAGATCAGTGAGGCCGATGCTCAGATAAGCGACGGCAGCGATCACCCCTGCCCTGGGACCACAGACCAGTGCGCAGAGCAGCAGGGCCGGGACCTGCCAGGTCGCCGGCAGCTCCACCACTGACAACGGCAACGGCACCAACAGGGCTGCCGGCAGCAGGCTGCCGATCAGGATCAGCAGCAGACCGGCGAGGGCGCCGCTCCATGTGGCCAGGGCCCGCACGGCTTGGCTTCGACTCGGCCCATCCTGCTTGACAATGCAAGCCCTGCCCAGACTCCATGGATGCGTCGATCGGCGACCGCCTGCGCCTGAAAGAACCCATGCCGTACCTGAAGACGGCGGATCCCATGCCCATGCTGCGACCTCCGGACCTGGTCGAAGCCGGAGAAATCGGTGAGGTGGTGGCCCTGCGCCCGCTTGACACCCTGGCTGTGCGCTTCAGGCGCGGCACGTTTCTGATCCCCATGGATCGTCTCGAGGCCGTCGCTCAGGACCGCGACGACTGACTGCACCAGAGCCGGCTGAGGGTCTCCAGAGACTGCCGGGGTCCGCAGAGACTCAGGCTTGGTCTGTGCAACCAGCGATCCGCCACCTGCCGGAGTGCCTCTGCATCCAGCGATTCCAGACTGCTCTGACACTGCTGATCAAAATCCTGCGGCAGACCGAGGCCGCACAGCTGCACGTTGCGCTCAGCCCGTTGGGAACAGGTCTGGCCGGCATGGGCCATCTGGCCGATGAATTTGGCTCGGGCCAGGGCCAGCTCAGCCTGGTCGAGGAGCCCCTCCCGGAGCTCCCACCAGATCTGCATCAGCAGGCGCAGGGTGAGATCAGCCCGATCGGCACTGGTCGAGGCATGCAGAAGAAACGGAGCTGCGCCGGCGCGGACCGGATGATGCACGCCGGTTTCATAGGCGACACCGTTCTCCTCCCTCAGCCGCTGGAACAGGAGGCCCGACATTCCGGCCCCGAGATGACAGGCCAGCAATCGCAGGGCGAGATCATCCGGGTGTCCGTGCGGGATGGTCGCCTGCCCCAGCATCACGACCACCTGTTCCGTGGCCATCACCGACCCGTGCAATCGGTTGTTCGAATGCTCCGCACCGGTGTCCGGCAGCTGGCCGGCATCGGCAGTCCCGGGCGGCCAGGAGGCGAACCCGGGCAGCGTTCCGAACTGCTGGGTCAACTGATCAGGCCACTGGCCACAGAGCGCCAGAACCGCCGGTTGCCGTTGCAGATCAGAGGCGAGGGGTTCGAGTGCGGATCGCTCGAGGCTGATCAGATCCGCTTCGATTCCCAGCGGATCGTGGCCATAGCCGCCCTCTCCGTAGGTCAGGTTTCGCCAGCCGTCAAAGGCGATCTGCACCGGGTCCTCGCGCTGGCGCACCAGGGCCTGAACCGACAGCTGCCGCTCCAGCTCCAGCTGATCAGGCTCCAGGTGCGGGGCCGTGACCATCCAGGCCAGGCTGGGCAGCAGCTCCCGAGCATCTTCGCTGGCGCAGCGCAGGCTGATCAGCAGCCCATCCTCGTGAGCCTCGCTGCGTAGTCCTGCTCCCCGGCCTTCGATCAGTTCAGCCAGTTGCTGGTGGTTGTGCGGACCGCATCCTCTGGTGAGCAGGGCCGCCAGAAGCTGATGGGCGCCACGCTGTCCGGCGGGATCACATGCGCTTCCCCTGGGCAGCAGCAGCTTGGCTGCCATCACTCCAGGCGTGGAGCGTGGCTCGAGCAGCAGTTCAGGCCGTCCCATCACGCTGCCGCTCCGGGGGTGGCAATCAGGGTGCAGGCTCTGTCGCTGCTGAGCGTCGGCATCAGCTCCTGCAGGAGGCGGTCAGCACTCCAGCCGTTCAGAACCTGCAGGGGTTGCAACAGGTCCTGCTGACGCTCCCAGAGCTGTTGACTCCCCGCTGTGCCAGCCACCTGCGCCGTGGATTCAAGGGAGAAGCGCAGTCCGTTGCCAACGAGCTGTCGGGCTCGATTCAGCTCCCACTCGGCTGGTGGCTCATGGAGGCTCCTGGCCAGTTCTGCCTCGAGCTCCCGTTCCACACTCGCCAGATCCTCCTCTCTGCAGCAGATCTCGAGGGTGACCAGGCTCCCCTGCTCCAGCACCGTGAGATCCATGTCCACGGTCTCCGCGATGCGCAGTGTCTCCCGCAACCGCCCGACCAGACGACTGCGTCGTCCCTCGGCAAGAAGCGTGGTGGCCAGATCCGCCCCCATCACCATCTCCTGATCGGCTGCTTCCGCTGTTGACCACAGCATCAACAGCCGGGCGGACTCGAGGCGATCGACCCGGATCGCATGGCGGCCGCTGCGCACGGCCGCAGCCGGCGTCGGGATGGCATCGAGCGGTGCCGGCTCCAGATCCATCAGCGCTGAGGAACGGATGTGTGCTTCCAGGAATCCATCCGGAGCGCCGGCGATGGCGAGACTGCAGTTCGAGCCCCGGTACCGTCGCTGATGAAAGCGACGGACCATGTCCGGTGTCATGGCCATCAGGCTGGAACGTGCGCCGAGGATCGGCCGGCCGTAGGCATGGTCCGGACAGCCTCGGCTCAGCAGCACCTGCAGGACCAGTTCGTCGGGTTGATCGGCACACTGGGCGATCTCCTCAAGCACGACTTCCCGCTCGGTGCTGAAATCGCGCTCCAAAACCGCCGGATGCAGCACCAGATCAAGCAGCAGATCCAGGGCACGGGTGGTCTGCTCGGCGGGAATCAGCACATGGAAATGCACATCGTCGAATCCGGTGGCCGCATTGGAGCTGCCTCCGAGAGCTTCGATCTCGCGATCGAAGGCACCTGCTGGCAACTGATCGCTGCCTTTGAACACGAGGTGTTCAAGGAAGTGCGCCATCCCCTCTTCTCCCCTCTCTTCGCTGGCGCTTCCAGCGCGACACCAGAGATCAAGGCATGTCAGCGCAGCCTCCGGCATCGCCGCTGTCACGCAGCGGACGCCGTTGGGGAGTGTCCAAGGGGTGAGGTCAGGTCCGACCAGCGAAGTGCTCAGAACTACGTGGCAAAGTTCCATTCTGTGCCTGCTGCCCCTGATGCAGTCCTCCGTGTCGGACTCCTGTGAGGGACTGCACCCCCTGGTGAAGGCGTTGTCGGAGGGAATCCGCAGTGCCCGGGGTGAGCTGCCCGAGCTGCGGCTCCTGCCGCTGGCGGCCGATCTCGAGCAAGTCCAGGGGCGGCTGGATGGTGAACGCCTGTTCATCGCCAATGAGGTTCACCAGTGCCGTGGGCTGCGCAAGCTTCACCTTGAGGTCGCCCGCCTCGGCAACGGTCTGCAGATCCTGCACTGCGTCTGGTTCCCGGACCCCCGCTTTGACCTGCCGATCTTCGGAGCGGATGTCGTGGCGGGTCCGGCCGGCATCTCGGCGGCCATCGTTGATCTCTCCCCGGCAGGGGAGAACCTTCCTGCGCCTGTGGTGTCGGCTCTGCAGACCGTGCCTGTGCCGGGATTCCGGCAGGTTCGCCAACTGCCTGGCTGGGGGACGATCTTCTCCAGCTTCGTGCGTTTCATCCGTCCGGACGGTGCCGACGAGGAAGAGCTGTTCCGTCAGCTGGTGATGGATTACCTGGCCGTGATGCGGGAGGCGGTGGCCGGTGCCTCACTCGATTCCCCTGAAGCGACTTCTACGATCCGCAGACATGAGGGTCAGCTGAACTATTGCCTCCAGCAGAAGCGCAACGACAAGACCCGCCGGGTGCTGGAGAAGGCCTTCGACCCGACCTGGGCGGATCGCTACATCGAGCAGCTCCTGTTCGACGATCCGCCTCCTCTGAGATGAGTCGGCTGCGCCGCTGGGGGCTGCTGACTGGCGGAACTCTCGCGCTCGCCGCCGGCGTCTGGGCCGTCGTCAAGAACCTGCCGTCAACGTCACAGCAGGTGGCAGATCCTGCCCCGCTGACGCGGGCACCCGAAGCGGTGGCGGCGCTCGGGCAGCTGGAACCCTCCGGTGAGGTTCGGCGACTGGCGGCTCCCTCATCAGGGCTGGCCGGCAGTGCGCGGATGGCGGAGCTTTTGGTGGCGGAGGGTGAGACGGTCCGGGAGGGCCAGCCCCTGGCGCGATTCGACAGCCGATACAAGGTTCAGGCGCGCCTGGCGTCCAATGCGGCTCTGCTGAAGAGCCTGGAGAGCGAGATCGGATTCCAGCGCATCGAGGTCGAGCGCTACTCCAGAGCGGCCCGTGGAGGGGCTGCTTCGCTGGTGCTGCTTGAAACGAAGCAGGCCGAGCTGGGGCGTCTCGAGGGACAGCTGCTTCAGGCCAGGGCCGAGCGCGGGGTTCTCCAGGTTGATCTGCTGAACAGTGAACTCAGGTCTCCGATCGATGGCCTTGTGCTCAGGGTGCACGCCCAGGTCGGCGAGCGTCCGGGATCGGAAGGGGTGATGGAGGTCGGTGCCAGCCAGCGCATGCAGGCACGGATCGAGGTGTACGAATCCGACATCTCAAGAATCACCATCGGCCAACCTGTGACGCTCACCAGCGAGAACGGCGGGTTCAAGGGTGAGTTGCAGGGTCGCGTGGCGTCCATCACACCTCAGGTTCAGCAGCGTCAGGTGCTGTCGACCGATCCCACCGGTGACGCGGATGCCCGTGTGGTCGAGGTGAACGTGGCGCTTGACCCGCAGGACGCAGCCAGGGTCAGCCGGTTGTCCGGACTGAAGGTGATCGCCCGTTTCGGAGTGACGTCGTGAAGAGGCCCTGGCAGGGCCGTCGCATTCCTTTGTCGTGGCTGCTGCTGACGCGCCAGCCGATCCGGCTGCTCGTTGCCCTCGCCGGCATCAGCTTCGCCGGCATTCTGATGTTCATGCAGCTCGGCTTTCGCGACGGGCTGTTCGACGCCAGCGTCACAGTGCACCGGCTGTTCGATGCCGATCTGGTGCTGATCAGTCCCCGATCCGCCAGTTCGGTGCGCATGGCGGGGTTTCCGCGTCGCCGTCTGGTGCAGACCCTGGCTGATCCGGAGGTCGAAGGTGTCACGCCGGTCCACTGGGGATTGATGCTCTGGCGCAACCCGGAGACCCGTCGCAACCGGGCGATTCTGGCTCTGGGGTTCAATCCCGATGATCCCTTCTTCATGGATCCCGGTCTGGCGCAGAAGACGGGGGTTCTCAAGCAGAAAGGGCGCATCCTGTTCGATCAGCTGTCCCGCCCTGAGTTCGGTCCGATCGCGCAATGGCATCGCGAGGGGCGCACCGTCGAGACCGAGATTGCGGGCAATCGCGTCCGTGTTGCCGGTCTTGTAAGCCTCGGCACCAGTTTCGGTGCCGATGGCAACCTGCTGACCAGTACCGAGACTTTTCTCGATCTGCTGCCTCAGAAACCGCCCGGGGCGATCGAGGTCGGTCTGATCCGTCTTCGAGCAGGCAGTGATCCTGATCGGGTGCTGGCTCGATTGAAGCAACGGCTGCCTGATGACGTGATCGTCCTCAGCAAGCAGGGGTTCATCGATTTCGAGCAGAACTACTGGCGCAGCAGCACCTCGATCGGATTCATCTTCACGCTCGGTGCCGCCATGGGCTTCGTGGTCGGTTGCGTCATCGTTTATCAGGTCCTCTACACGGATGTGAGCGACCACCTGCCCGAGTACGCCACGCTGATGGCGATGGGCTATCGGCTGAGCCATCTGCTTGGGGTGGTGCTGCGGGAGGGGGTCTACCTCGCGGTGATGGGCTATGTGCCGGCCTATCTCGCCGGTCAGGGTCTGTACTGGTTCGTCAGGGATGCCACCCGGTTGCCGGTGGGCATGAACGCCACGAGAGCTCTGACGGTTCTGGTGATGATCCTGGTGATGTGTGTGGCGTCCTCCCTCCTGGCGATGCGCAGGCTTGTGGATGCCGATCCTGCGGAGATCTTCTGATGGCCGCCGTTGAACTGAGCGGTCTGAGTCACGCCTACGGCCGCGGTGCCATGCGCCGTCAGGTGCTGCAGAACATCAGCCTGCGGATCGATCCGGGGGAGGTTGTGCTGCTGACCGGACCATCGGGCTGCGGCAAGACGACGCTGCTCACCCTGATCGGTGCCCTGCGTTCGGTGCAGTCAGGGGATGTGACGGTTCTCGGTGAACGTCTGGATGGAGCCGGCCGTCGTCGACGTCAGCAGGTCAGACGCAGGATCGGCATGATCTTTCAGGGGCACAACCTGCTCCGTTGCCTCACCGCTGAGCAGAACGTTCAGATGGGGTCGGATCTTCTTCCGGGTCTTGGTTACAGGGCCCGCCGGGATGAAGCCCGCCGCTGGCTGAGGGCTGTCGGCCTCGAGGACCAGATGGCCCAGATGCCCCACGACCTGTCCGGAGGGCAGAAGCAACGGGTCGCCATCGCCAGGGCTCTGGCTGCCCATCCACGTCTGCTGCTGGCGGATGAACCCACCGCAGCCCTGGACAGCGCCACGGGCCGCGGTGTCGTTGAGCTGCTGCGCACCCTTGCGCTCGAACAGTCCTGCGCCGTGCTGATGGTCACGCACGACCCCAGGATTCTCGACGTGGCCGATCGGCTGCTGAGAATGGAAGATGGCTGCCTGCTGCCGCCCGTTCAGTAAGGTGATGGTCTGTGTCACGCAGACAACATTCCATGGCCAAGCGCAGGAACTTGAAGAAGGAGAAGCAGGAGCGCAATCGCGCCTACGCGCGCAAGTTCAAGAAGCGCAAGCTCCGCAACGACGGCCGCGGTGAGGGAGCCGGCAACGGTGTGACCGGAACCGCAAACAACGGCGGAGCGGCGGACTGATCCGCCGAGTCATTCCATCGCAAAGGGGCCTGAAGGCCCCTTTTTTTGGTCTCTAGGCTTGCTGATCTCTGCCACGAGGGTTCCGCGATGTTCGCCAGCGTCGTCATCCCGACCTACAACCGGAAGCCGATCCTGGAGAAGTGTCTGCTCGCTCTCGAGCAGCAGCAGCTCGGTGGAGCACTTGATCGTTATGAGGTGGTGGTGGTGGACGATGGATCCACCGATGGAACGCCCGACTGGCTGCGCGAGCACGCGGCCCGCTTCCCCCACGTCCGCTTGATTGAACAGGAACATGGCGGCCCTGCTGCGGGCCGCAACCGCGGCGTGCAGCAGGCCGATGGAGACGTGATCGTTTTCATTGACAGCGATCTTGTGGTGACTGACACGTTTCTTGCCAGCCATGCACGGGCGCTCAGCCAGCACTGGCAGACCCACGGGGACAGGCTGGCCTTCACCTACGGAGCCGTTGTCAACACGGCCGACTTCGACAACCCAACCTCGGAACGGCACAAGCTGCGTGATCTGTCCTGGGCGTATTTCGCTACCGGGAATGTGGCGATCGATCGCGATGTGCTGGAGGACTCCGGTCTGTTCGACACAGGATTCCGTCTCTACGGCTGGGAGGATCTCGAACTCGGGGAAAGACTCCGACGCATGGGGGTTCAACTGATCCAGTGCCCGGAGGCTGTGGGGTACCACTGGCACCCAGCCCTGAGCCTGGATCAGATCCCCCGCCTGATTGAGGTGGAAGGGGAACGGGCCCGCATGGGTCTGGTCTTCTATCGGAAGCACCCGACCCGGCGTGTGCGCTTCATCATCCAGTTCACCTGGCTGCACCGAGTTCTCTGGGAGCTTCTGACGCTCGGAGGTCTGCTGAATGAGCACAGCCTGCGACCCCTGCTGCGCTGGCTCATCCGTCGGGGCCATGCGGGAACGGCCATGGAGTTGCTGCGGCTTCCCCTGAACCGCATCGGCGTGCGGGCTCTGTTCCGGGAAGCCAGTGCTGCCGGCGTTCCCTGCCCCTTGCTTTGATAACGTCGGAAAGTCCTTTCAAACCGCACACCTGCTCGTTTCGGGTGAATGCGATCGCGGAGAATGCCCTCAGGCAGTGCCGTGATCCGTCCCTAGCAGGTGGAGGCGAACCCGAAACCCTCAAACCATGGCTGTTGTAACCCTCGCCGAGATGATGGAGGCGGGTGCCCACTTCGGGCACCAGACCCGCCGCTGGAATCCCAAGATGTCGCGCTACATCTACTGCGCGCGCAACGGAGTCCACATCATCGATCTCGTGCAGACCGCGGTCTGCATGAACAACGCGTACAAATGGACCCGCTCTGCCGCCCGCAGCGGCAAGCGGTTCCTGTTCGTGGGCACCAAGAAGCAGGCCTCCGAAGTGGTGGCCCAGGAGGCTGCCCGTTGCGGTGCCGCCTTTGTGAACCAGCGCTGGCTTGGCGGCATGCTCACCAACTGGACGACCATGAAGGCGCGCATCGATCGCCTCAAGGATCTCGAGCGGATGGAGTCCAGCGGTGCCATCGCGATGCGCCCCAAAAAGGAGGGCGCCGTGCTTCGCCGTGAACTGGAACGTCTGCAGAAGTACCTGGGTGGTCTCAAGAGCATGCGGCGTCTTCCGGACGTGGTGGTTCTCGTGGATCAGCGCCGCGAATCGAACGCTGTGCTCGAAGCCCGCAAGCTCGACATTCCGCTCGTGTCGATGCTCGACACGAACTGCGACCCGGATCTCTGCGAGGTCCCGATTCCCTGCAACGACGACGCCGTGCGCTCGGTGCAGCTTGTGCTGGGGCGCCTGGCGGATGCCATCAACGAAGGACGCCACGGCAACAACGATCAGCGCGGTGGTGACGACGGCGAGGCCTGAGTCCCGCTGAAGCGCTAAGTTCGCGCCGCCGCTCCATCACCCTGGGGCGGCGGTATTTCATTCCCCCTCATCTCTTCGAGTTCTGATGGCTGACGTATCCGCCAAGCTTGTCAAAGACCTGCGCGACAAGACCGGCGCGGGAATGATGGACTGCAAGAAGGCTCTCAAAGCCACCGACGGTGATGCCGCCAAGGCCGTGGAGTGGCTGCGTCAGAAGGGCATCGCCAGCGCCGAGAAGAAGTCGGGCCGCACGGCTGCCGAGGGATCCGTCGGCAGTTACATCCACACTGGCGCCCGCGTCGGGGTGCTTCTCGAAGTGAACTGCGAGACCGATTTCGTCGCCAGAGGTGAGATCTTTCAGGAGCTGGTCCGTGATGTGGCCATGCAGGTGGCGGCCTGCCCGAACGTGGAATACGTGTCCACCGATGACATCCCCGGTGAGATCCGCGAGCGGGAGAAAGCCATCGAAATGGGCCGTGATGATCTCGAAGGCAAGCCCGACAAGATGAAGGAGAAGATCGTCGAAGGCCGCATCGGCAAGCGCCTGAAGGAACTGGCGCTTCTGGAGCAGCCGTTCATCAAGGACAGTGCGATCACCGTTGCCGAACTGGTCAAGCAGACCGCCGGCAAGATCGGCGAGAACGTGAAGGTCCGGCGATTCACCCGATACACCCTCGGGGAAGGAATCGAGGTGGAGGAAAGCGACTTCGCCGCGGAAGTGGCTTCCATGAAGGCCGGCTGACCCCGGTGCCTGGAAGGGACCATCCGCCCTGCCACGATCCATCCGAGCAGCTGGCGCGCCTGCGCAGGGTGTGCCGGCAGCGATCGGTCTCCGTCTACAGGGATCAGGCGCTCTATCTCCAGATCCTTCGGGATGAACTGCTGTCAGCGACCCGTCAGGCGCTGTACAGGCTGATCAGTGACGTTGATCCACTGCGTTTCCGCGAACTCAGTGAGACGGCACGGCAGGGATTTCATGCAGCTGTCGACAGCCTGGTGCAGCGATGTTCCGTGCTGCTCACCGTCGAGCAGCTGAGGCTTCTGGTTGACCAGATGCGTCAGGAGAACCGACGCCGGCAGGCCCGTGCCAGCCGGGGCATGCTCGAACAACTGGCGAAGCAGAGCGAAGCCGGTGAGGAAGCGGCGGACACGGCGCCGCGACAGGAGGCCTCCGGCTCCATCGAGCTCAGCCTGGCGTCTCCCCTCGACAGCGATCAGCCGTTCCGGCCGATCACCGGTCCGCAGGAGCAAGAGAGATCGGAGACCGCGGACGCTGACTCCAGCGCGGATCCCGCGGATCTCGATGTGCTCCGCTCGCTGTTCCAGCTGGCTGGTGAGGCATTGGATCATCCATCCCCGGATCCCACGGTCAGCACGTATCCAGTGCATCCACGGGAGGACAGGGACTCTGGCCTGTTGCCCTCCCAGCCGGATGCTCTTGGCCTCTGGATGGAGGGATTCGATCAGGCGATGGACCGTCGTCTTCGCAACCTCTCCCATGCCGTGAACGTGCAGTTGTTGCGCAGCGGCCTGGCCAGCACTCTGCTGCCCGTGACCTTGCTGGAGGCGGTGCTGCGCGGTCAGATGGAGACGCAACCGGCCGCTTCCAATCTGCTGCGCTTGCACCTGCCGATCGCAGTGGGTGAGATGGAGCAGGGAATGGATGTGCTGTGCCTGCTTCTGCGAACCAGCGAACTGGAATTCGACAGTCACCGCCTGCGACGGGTTCGCCGTCGTCTGCGCGAGCATCAGCAGGAGGTGCACACAATGGTGCGACAGCAGCGCCACTGGGAGCGCCGCTGTCTGGATCGTGAGGCCCTTTCCCATTGGCAGAGCCCATCCGAGCCGAAGCTGCCCCCGGAGAACGGGGACTGACCGCCGGTCAGCTCCGGCTGATCCTCGATTGGATCTCCCCTCTGCAGCAGGCCCTGGCACTGGAGGCTGACCGCGGCTTCTCCGATCTCGAAGGCCGTCGGCAACGCTTTCATGCCTTCCTTGCAGAGCAGCTGGAAACGCTTCCGGCCGTTCCCCTTCCCCGTGGTGCCGGGGACCGCGTCCGTGGCCTTGCAGAGGGATACGGCCGTTATCCGGGGATGACGGACGCCGCCCGCCGCCGTCTGGTGACGGACACCCGTCAGTGGCTGCATGAGCTGCGTCATCGCGTCGAACCGTCGGCACCGATGGCTCCACCACGTCTGCGACTGGAGACCGCCTCGGCCAGCTCCGCTGCTGGAGATCGCTCCGGACCGCTGCCGCTCGACAGTCCGCTCTCCGCGCTGCGGGGAGTGGGACCGAAGCTGGCGGCCCGTCTTGCCTCCCTCGGACTGCTTCTGGTGCGCGACCTGTTGCGCCATTACCCGCGGGACCACGTCGACTACTCAGCGATGCGCCGCATCGAGGCTCTGGTGACCGGTGAGACGGCCACGATCGTGGCGACCGTCCGTCGTTGCAACGGTTTCGTCAGCCCTCGGAATCCCAATCTCGCGATCCTGGAACTTCAGCTTCAGGATCCCACCGGTCGCCTGCGCATCACCCGGTTCCTCGCAGGCAAACGGTTCAGTTCTCCGGCTGCGCTGAAAGCTCAGCAGCGGCTTTATCCCGTCGGGTCCAGGGTTGCCGTCAGCGGACTGGTCAAGGAGGGGGGGTACGGGATCACGGTGCATGATCCGTTGATCGAGGTGCTCGATGGTGCCGATTCCACGGTGCGATCCCAGACCATCGGCAGGCTGTTGCCCGTCTATCCCCTGACCGAGGGGGTGGCCTCGGATCGTTTCCGCGCTCTCATCGAACAGGCTCTGCCCTCGGCTCGCCTGTGGAGCGAGCCGCTCGGCAGTGGGGAACGTGAGAGCTGCGGGTTGCTGAGCATCGCTGAGGCGCTGCGCTGCATCCATGCGCCCCGTTGCCGTGAGGAGCTGGATCAGGCCCGTCGTCGCCTTGTGTTCGATGAATTTCTGCTGCTTCAGCTCGGACTGCTGCAACGCCGCAGTGAGCTCCGTTCCAGGCCGGCTCCCGAACTGCTGACACGCGTTGCCGAAGGAGGGCTGCTGCAGCGTTTCCAGGAGCTGCTCCCGTTCGACTTCACTCGGGCTCAGCAACGTGTCTTCGCCGAGATCGAGGCGGACCTGCAGCGGTCCGAGCCGATGGCCCGCCTCGTGCAGGGGGACGTGGGTTCCGGCAAGACCGTGGTGGCCATCGCCGCCTTGCTCAGCACCATCGATGCCGGCTGGCAGGGTGCCCTGATGGCCCCCACCGAGGTGCTGGCGGAACAGCACTACCGCAACCTCTGTCGCTGGATGCCACCGCTGCACGTCACGGTCGAGCTGCTCACCGGATCCACGCCCCGACCACGGCGGCGGCAACTGCTCGATGACCTCGCCAATGGCTCTCTCAAGCTGCTTGTGGGCACCCATGCGTTGCTGGAGGATCCGGTGGTGTTCTCCCGCCTCGGTCTTGTGGTGGTGGATGAGCAGCACCGCTTCGGTGTGCATCAGCGCGATCGCCTACTCAGCAAGGGTCTGCAGCCCCATCTGCTCACGATGACGGCGACACCGATCCCGCGCACCCTTGCCCTGTCACTGCACGGTGATCTGGACGTCAGTCAGATCGACGAGCTTCCGCCCGGCCGCACGCCGATCCGCACCACGCTGCTGAACAGCTCCCAGCGCGAGAAAGCGCATGAGCTGATCCGCTCGGAGGTGGAACGCGGTCAGCGGGCTTATGTGGTGCTTCCCCTGGTGGAGGAGTCGGAGAAGCTCGCCCTGCGTTCCGCGGTGGATGTGCATGCGGAACTGGCATCCGAGGTGTTTCCTGATCTGACCGTGGGTCTGCTGCATGGTCGTCTCAGCAGCCCTGAGAAGCAGTCGGTGTTGGCGGATTTTGCAGGTGGGCGAAGCCAGATTCTGGTGTCCACCACCGTGGTGGAGGTGGGCGTCGATGTCCCGGAGGCGTCGGTGATGGTGATCGAACACGCAGAGCGCTTCGGGCTGGCGCAGCTGCATCAGCTGCGTGGCCGCGTGGGCCGGGGGGCCGCTGCGTCTCACTGTGTGCTGATCAACGGCAGCTCCAATGCGCTGGCCCGGCAGCGCCTCGATGTGCTGGTGCGCTCCAGCGATGGATTCGAGATCGCCGAGATGGATCTGCGCTTGCGGGGGCCAGGACAGGTGCTCGGTACGCGTCAGTCCGGCCTTCCGGATCTCGCCCTCGCCAGCCTCGCCGACGATGGTGCCGTTCTCGACGATGCCCGCAGCTTCGCTGAGGGAGTGCTGGCCGCGGATCCTCACCTGGAGGATCACCCCAGGCTTCGTGAGCTGTTGCACGACCAGCAGAGACGCCTCAGCGGCGGAAACCCGCTGAACTGACCATCGCCACGGGCTGTGGAAGGATTTCGTTTTCGCACCTGAGCAGGTGAGGCCCTGGAGTGATCGTCCGATCGTGGAGTGCCACGAGCCCCTTGAACCGCTGCCGCCATCCCTTCTGCGGCTGACCCCCCATCCCTATCAGGCGATCGGGGCTCCCTATGGCCGCGGTGCGGATCCGTTCCGGCTCAGGTCAGGGGTCGTGGCACGGTTGCTTGAGGCCCAGGGCCAGTTGCAGCTGCGGGACCCCACGCTGCAGCTGGCCATCTTCGATGCCTGGCGCCCGGTGGCCGTGCAGGCCTTCATGGTGGATCACGCCATCGCTGAGGAATGCCAGAGGCAGGGCGTTGATCCCTCCGATGCGGGCCAGCGGGATGCACTCAGGAGAGTGACAGCCGAGGTTGGGCGTTTCTGGGCTCCTCCGAGTGACGATCCCGCCACGCCTCCCCCTCACAGCACAGGCGCGGCCGTGGATCTGACCCTCGCCGAGTCGGGTTCGGTGCTCGACATGGGCGGGGCGATCGACGCCATCGGTGCGGTCTCCGAGCCGGATCACTACAGCGCGGCGGCTCGTTCACAGCCGCAGTCGCAGGCTGGCGTCTGGCAGCGACGGCGAGACCTGCTGAAGGAGGTGATGGCTGCAGCTGGATTTGAACAGCACCCCAACGAGTGGTGGCATTTCAGCCACGGTGATCAGCTGTGGGCGTGGCGCTGCGGCGCGCCGCAGGCGATCTATGCCGGAGCGCTGGTTCCGAGCAGTTCGGCGACGGTCTGATCCCCCAGCCGTTGGATGTGGTCGCCGAAGCTGCGCCGTCCGCCTGCCTCCTTCCAGCTCTTCAGAAGGGGTTCGATCGTCGTCTCCAGCTCCTGCAGGGGCATGCGCTGAAGAAAGGGCTGGGCAAGGCGCTGCAGATTCGGAGTTCCACCAAGCCAGAGCTGATACTGATTCACACCGCTGCCCACCAGCCCGAGTTCCGCCATGTAAGGGCGAGCGCAACCGTTGGGGCAGCCGGTCATGCGCACGAGCAGGGATTTTTCAATCCCGAGCCTGCGGAGCTGCGCATCCAGTCGATCCAGAACTTCGGGGAGGATGCGCTCTGATTCAGTGATCGCCAGTCCGCAGGTCGGCAGCGCGGGACAGGCGATGGCATGACGTGCCAGGGGGGCCGGTTCCTCAGGCACAGCGAAACCGAGTGCCGCAAGATCCTCCCGAATGGCGGCACGCTGGGTTGTGCCGATGTTGCAGAGCAGCAGATCCTGGTTGGCGGTGAGTCGGATCTCCAGCTGGTAGGTCTCCACCAGACGGCGCAGGCCCGACTTCATCTCCCCCTTCAAGCGTCCGCAGAGCAGGGGCAGGCCGACGAACCAGAGACCGGCGCGCTGGCGGTGCCAGCCCAGATAGTCCTGCAGTTTCGCCTTCGGCTCGTTGCGCAGCCCCTTCAACTCCCCATCGAAGTAGTTCTGTTTGAGCTCCGTGCGGAACCAGCCGATGCCACGGTCCTCGATCAGATACTTCATCCGGGCATGGCGGCGCACACGCCGATCGCCATGATCGCGCTGCAACGCGACGATCGCCTGCAGCAGGTCGAAGACATGCCTGGCATCGACGTAGCCGAGAGGATCGGCAATCCGCGCGAAGGTCTCCTCCTTGTTGTGGGTCCGACCCATGCCTCCGCCGACGTAGACATTGCAGCCGCGCAAGGCACCATCGGCGCCGGTGAATGCCACCAGTCCGATGTCCTGAGTCAGCAGGTCAACGGAGTTATCCCCCGGAACCGTGACGGCAACTTTGAACTTGCGGGGCAGATAGGTGTCTCCGTACAGCGGTTCGTCCTTGCTGCCGGAAAAGACACCACCTTCGAGCTGACGCTCGCGCGCCTTGCGGACCTCGCGCGTTGGTTTGAAGCGGTAGCTCAGATCCCCATCGACCCACAGATCGAGGTAGGACCCTTCGGCGGCCTCAGGACTCAGCAGATCGGCAATCTCATCCGCCAGTCGGCGGGCGACCGGATACCCCCCTTTCTCAAAGGGAGCCGGTGGAGCCATCACGTTGCGGTTGATGTCCCCGCAGGCCGCCAGGGTTGATCCCAGATTGGTCACGATCGTCCCGATCACCTCCTTGAGGTCGGCCTTCGGGATGCCGTGCATCTGAAAGGCCTGGCGGGTGGTGGCCCGCAGTGTTCCATCCCCGAGGCGATCGGCGAGGTCGTCGAGCGCGAGGAACAGCTGGGCCGGGATCCGTCCTCCCGGGCTGCGCAGGCGCAGCATCATCTGCCAGCTCTTGTCCTTTCCCTTTTCCCGCTTGTCGCGATCGTCCTGCTGATAGCTGCCGTGAAATTTGAGAATCTGAAGAGCGTCCTCACTGAAGTGATGGCTGTCGTTAGCCAACTCGTCCAGCAGGGGCTGTCGCAGGTGCTCACTGTCCAGCTTCCTCTGCTCCGCCTTCGGGAGGGCGCTCTCCACTGATTGCTTCACCGCCGCTGGCCCGTCGCTCACTTGCATCGGATCTCGATTGTTTGAAGGTAGCGAAACGGCTTCCAATACAGTCACCTCCGGTTAAGTCAGTGGCGTGACATCTACGTTTCTTCTCGAGATCGGCACCGAGGAGCTGCCCGCTGATTTCGCCCGGTTGGCCCTGCAGCAGCTTGTGCAGCGCGTCACCAGAGATCTGGGTGAGTGCCGCCTCAGCCATCAGGGCATCAGCGTCAGTGGCACGCCACGGCGTCTGGCTGTCCGAGTGGCCGATCTGCAAGTTCGTCAGGACGATCTGACAGAAGATCGCAAAGGTCCCCCCGTGGCCCAGGCCTTCGTGGAGGGAAAGCCCGGTGCGGCGGCGATTGGATTCGCCCGTCGCTGCGGCGTTGAACCGAGCGAACTCGAGGTGCGGGAGACCCCGAAAGGCCCCTGCGTCTTCGCCACGGTGCGAACGCCCGGTCAGAGCAGTTGCGATCTTCTCCAAAGCCTGATTCCTGCCTGGATCGATTCCCTGCAGGGGAGGCGATTCATGCGCTGGGGGACCGGTAACCAGCGCTTCAGTCGCCCGATCCGCTGGCTCGTGGCTCTTCTGGGAGCGGATCTGATCCCCGTGGAGCTGGAGGGTGCCGATCCCCGGGTGTGCAGCGATCGTTTCAGTCGTGGTCACCGGCTGCATGGCGATGCCCCGGTGGAGATCTCCGATGCCGGGAGCTATGCGGACATCCTTGCGGCTCTGGGTGTGCTGGTGGATCGCGAAGCGCGGGCCGAGCTGATCCAATCCGCCATCGACAGCGAAGCTGAGGCGGTTGGAGGGGTTCCGAACTGCCCTGCAGCTCTTTTCGAGGAGCTTGTCGATCTGGTGGAGGATCCGCGCGTGCTGCGGGGATCGATCGCTGACCGCTTTCTGGATCTGCCTCCAGAGGTGATCAGCACCGTGATGCAGGCTCATCAGCGCTACATCCCCCTGGATGTCCCGGATGTCGAGAGTGATCCGCTGCGGCTGCAGGCGCAGTCGGTGTTGCGTCCAGAGTTTCTGCTGGTCAGCAACGGTCGCGCTCAGGCCTCGGAACAGATCGTCCGAGGCAATGAACGTGTGCTCGGGGCCCGTCTCGCGGATGCGGAGTTCTTTCTGGCCGTCGACCGCCGCGACTCCAGCGTCAATCGTCGGGAGTCACTCCACCGAGTCACGTTCGCCGAGGGGCTCGGGAGTCTCCGCCAACGCTGCGAACGGATCGAACGTCTGGCGGAACGTCTCCTGGAGGCTCTTGTGTTACCGAAGGAGATCGCAGGTCATGCGAGTCGCGCCGCCCACCTCTGCAAGCACGATCTCGTCAGTCAGATGGTGGGGGAGTTCCCGGAGCTTCAGGGGCTCATGGGCGGCAAATATCTGCTCGAGGAGGGGGAACCGAGGGAGGTGGCTCTTGCGGTGGTGGAGCATTACCTGCCGCGGGGAGCCGGCGATGCCCTGCCCGGCAGCGATGCCGGAGCCGTCGTGGCATTGGCGGAACGGCTTGAATTGCTGCTGAGCATCTTCGCCAAGGGAGAGCGTCCAAGCGGCTCCTCCGATCCCTACGCGTTGCGACGAGCCGGCAATGGAATTCTTCTGATCCTCTGGGACAGAGGCTGGCGCCTCGATCTGCCGACCTTCCTGAAGGCTGCCGTCGCGGACTGGGTGAAGCTGTTCCCGCATTTCGCCATCGAACCGGGCCCGCTGCTGGCGGATCTTCTGCAACTGCTCAGGCAACGCATCGTCTCGCAGCTTGAAGAGGACGGCTATGAACCGGATCTGGTTCAGGCGGTGGCCGGGGAAGGGGTCACGGACGCTCGTCTCCTCGGCGACCCGATGGATGTGCAGGAAAGAATTCAGCTGCTGCGTGCGCTGCGTCAGCAAGGCGGACTGGCGGCCGTTCAGGCCGTTGTCCAGCGCGCCGCTCGCCTGGCGGAGAAGGGGAACCTCCCCGAGGACACCCTGGCCCTGCCAGGTGTGGTGGATCCGGATCGTTTCGAATCCGTCAGCGAGCAGGGCATGTTCGATGTGTTGAAGCAGCTGGAACCTCTCGCCGCGGAACGGCGCTACCAGGCTCTTTCAGACGGTCTTGTGAAGGCCACGCCGGTCCTGGAAGCCTTCTTCGACGGAGAGAACAGCGTGATGGTGATGGCTGAGGATGAAGACCTGCGCAGGAACCGTCTCAACCTTCTGGGCGTGTTGCGCAACCAGGCCTCAGTGCTGGCGCGATTCGAGTTGATTCAGTCCTGAGTCGCGACTGTTCCCCTGGGCCGCCGTTTCCTTTGTTGGCAACCGGCGATGAACCGGCTATCGAGAGATGGCATCAACCATCACATTCATGGCTGACGAGTCGAGCAATCAGCAACAGCCAGTCGTGGTCAAACAGGGAGGCAACGGCATCGGCCTTGTTCTTGCGGCCCTGATCGTGGCAGGTGCCGTCGTCTATGCCATCAACGTCTGGTCGACCACCAAGAAAGAAACCGCTCCAGGCAAGAACCTGCAGCAGGGGATCGAACGCATCAAGGAAGGCGTCGACAAGGCGATCGAACAGCGGGATTGAGTCAGGCCCCTGCAGCCGGGGTCAGCTGATCCCGGCTTTCTCCTTCTCGTTTTCCATCTCGTTCTCCTTGGCCTGAGCCTTCACCGCCTGAGCAGCTTCCTCAGCAAGGAAATCTCCATCGGAACGTCCAACCGCCGAGGGCACGGGGTTGTAGCTCGAGGGAGCCAGGGCCTCTCCTCTGATCAGGCTGCCCAGAGTGCGCAGCGTCAGCTTGATCTGCTGCCAGGGGTTCATCATCACCACCCGCTTGTAGAGGTAGCTGTCGAAGGTGAGCTTCTGAACGTCCTTGTCGTCGCACATCTCGACGAACGCTTCTCGCGCGGCGTCGTTTCTGTAGAAGATGCGCTGAAGAATGTCGAGCACGGCGTAAGTCGCGCCGTACTTGCGATCCCAGCGCTTGAGATAGCTGGATTTGATCTGTTTCTCGGTGGGGATGACGCTGCCGTTTTTGGAGATCTCCACGATCGCTTCGGCGCACATCCGGCCACTCTTGGCTGCGAAATAGATCCCTTCACCGGAGCTTTTGGTGACATAGCCGGCAGCGTCACCGACGAGGGCCATGCGCCCCACCACACGACGGGGTCGGGGATGTTCCGGGATGGGATGCGCTTCCACCTTGATCACTTCGCCCTTGAACAGGCGCTTGGTGGCACGCTCGCGGATTCCCTTCTGAAGACCCTTGATCAGGCTCTGGTTCTGCTGCATCGTGCCGGTTCCCACGGCCACGTGGTCGTATTTGGGGAACACCCAGGCGTAGAAGTCGGGGGAGACGTCGGTTCCGACGTACATCTCCGCCAGATCCTCGTAGTAGGTCATCTCCTCGGCAGGAAGCTTGATCCGCTCCTGAAAGGCGATCGCCACGTTGTAATCGCCGGCGTCCATGGCCTTGGCCACCCGGGAATTGGCGCCGTCGGCTCCAATGATCAGATCCACCTCCAGGGTCTTGCGGTCACCGGTGGGGCCGCCAGCGCTGTAGTCGGCGTAATGGATGGTGTATGGGCCCTGTCGGTTGGTGCCGGTGTCGATCTTCTGCACCAGACCGTTCACCAGGGTGGTGCCGAGATCGGCGGCACGGTTGCGGAGGAAGGCGTCGAACACCTCCCTGCGGCACATGCCGATGTAGGCGTTGTCGTCGTAACCGAGCGGATCGAGTCGGATGTCCACCTCCCGGTTGGAAGGGGAGATCATCTTCATGTTGCGAACCTTGCGGTCGATGATGTCGTCCGGCAGATCGAATTCCTCGACCATGCAGAGGGGGATCGCTCCACCGCAGGGCTTGGCGTTATCCAGCTTGCGTTCGAACAGCCAGGTCTCGATTCCAGCTTTGGCGAGCACCTCGGCAGCACAGGATCCGCTCGGACCACCGCCGACAACCGCAACACGCAACATCTCAGCCATTCTCCGCTGGATTGTTTTTTGAAGCTACCACTGCGTCATCAATGACGGTGGGGCTCCCTGGCCATCGCCCTTACGATCGAAACAACACGCATCAGCGCTGTGAGTCGGGCTGCCTCTGCTCGTCGGCAACAGAGGGACGACATTCCGGTCGCGCGTCGCTCCCGTCCGGCTCCGCGTCGCTCGCGGGGCCGTGGTCTCGGGCTGCTGCTCGCCTGCCTGGTGGTGTGCGGTGTCAGTGGAGCCGTCGTGCTGATGGGGCCGCAGCTGATGGCGAGGCTGAATCGCACGCCGCCAGCGCCTGTTGTTCCGGGGATCCCCGAGCCGCCGGCAGCGGATGGTCGGTTGCTGGGCCACTTCCCCTATGACCAGGTCAGCCCGGACGAGCTGATCGTCGTCGAGCCGGGTATTCAGCTTCATGTCGATGCGGCCGAGGCTCTCGACGGCATGCTCCGGGCTGCCGCCGCCGAAGGCATTGATCTGCGGTTGCTCAGCGGCTATCGATCCCATGACCTGCAGGAATCGATCTTCTTTGATGTGGCCTCGGAGCGGAATCAGACCGCCGAGGAGCGGGCTCAGGTGTCGGCACCGCCGGGTTATTCCGAGCACAGCACCGGTTTCGCTGTGGATCTGGGAGATGGGCAAGCTCCTGAGACCCACCTCTCGACCGATTTCGAGCAGACGCGCACCTTCCGCTGGCTGCAGGACAATGCCGCCCGCTATCACTTCGTGATGTCGTTTCCGGACGGCAATTCCCAGGGTGTGAGCTACGAGCCCTGGCACTGGCGCTTCGAGGGCACGGCCGATGCACTCCGACGCTTCGAGGCAGCCCGGCGTCTCGCCCGTCGTCCGTTTTGAACATTCCTGAGCTGCTGGCGCCAGCCGGCGACTGGCCGGCTCTGCGGGCAGCGGTGGCATCTGGAGCCGATGCCGTCTACTTCGGTGTGGACGCCTTCAACGCCCGCCAGCGGGCCGAGAATTTCCGCATCGACGAGCTTCCGTCGGTGATGCACTGGCTGCACGAGCGACAGGTGAAGGGATGTCTCACCTTCAACGTGCTGGTGTTCAGCGATGAGCTCGAGCGGGCAGCTCAGCTGCTGATCGCCGCAGCGGAGGCCGGTGTGGATGCCGTGATCGTGCAGGACGTCGGCCTCTGCCGGCTGGCCCGGAGACTCGTGCCCCAGCTGACGCTGCACGCCTCCACCCAGATGTCGATCACCAGTGCCGCCGGCGTGGCTCAGGCCGCATCCCTGGGCTGCGAACGGGTGGTGCTGGCCCGGGAACTGGCGCTGAGAGACCTCGAACGCCTGCAGCGTCAGCTGCGGGATCGCCACCTGGCCATGCCTCTCGAGGTCTTCGTGCACGGAGCGCTCTGCGTGGCCTACTCCGGCCAGTGCCTGACGAGTGAATCCCTGGGCCAGCGCAGTGCCAATCGCGGGGAATGCGCCCAGGCCTGTCGCCTGCCCTATGAACTCGTCGTTGACGGCGTTCCCCGTGCGCTTGAGGATCAGCGCTATCTACTCTCACCCCAGGACCTGGCGGCCTGGGAGCTGCTGCCTGAGCTGCAGCGCATCGGCATTGCCAGCCTCAAGATCGAGGGGCGTTTGAAGGACGCCAGTTACGTGGCAGCGGTGACCGATGCCTATCGGCAGCGCCTCGACCGTCCTGAGCCCGAACCCGTCCAGAGGCAGCTGGAGCTGGCCTTCTCCCGGGGGCTTTCAACAGGCTGGCTTGAGGGAGTGAACCATCGCCGGCTGGTCCATGGGCGCTGGAGCAAGAAGCGTGGACCGCTGATCGGTCGCCTGCTGCAGGTTGATCGCGGAGGCTGGCTGCAGATCCGCAGCCGGGAGCGCCTGCGACCCGGTCAGGGAATCGTCCTGGAGGCTCTGTCGGACGACCCGTTGCGACCTCCCGACGAGGTGGGAGGCCGTGTCATGGCCTGTGAACAGCTCGGACAGGAACGCCTGAAACTGCGTCTGGGTCCTGGAAGGATCGAAACCCGCGCCCTGCGCGCCGGAGCATCGGTCTGGCTGACCAGCGATCCGGAATGGCAGAGCCAGTGGCAGCGGATGGCGCGTCGACCCACCGAGGCCCGGCCCCGTGATCTGTCGCTGCGGGTGGTTGGACGCCGTGGTGACGTCCTGAGGCTCGAGCAGCCGGAGAGGGGCGTGGTCATCAGCAGTGCCATGCCCTTGCAGTCCGCGGATCAGCGCCCCCTGGACCGGGCGCGTCTTGAGCAGCAGCTCGGGCGTCTCGGCGGCAGCGGCTGGCGGTTGCGTGATCTCAAGGTCGAGCTCGAAGGCGATCTGTTCCTACCGGTGGCAGAACTGAACCGCATGCGCCGGGCCCTTCTGGAGGCTCTTGGATCACCGGTCGCTGAGCAGCCGCTTGCTTCTGTGCCTCTCGATCCTGCAGCCGTCCTCTCGGAGTTTGTCCCGGCGACAGCAGACGGTTGCCAAGACGAGCCGATGGGTCTGGTGGTGCTCGTGAGAAGCCTGAACCAGCTTCGAGCGCTGATGGAGCTTCCCGACGGGGCAGCGCCGATCCGCTCCGTGGTGGCCGACCTCGATCAGCCACGGCAGCTCCGGGAGGCTGTGGCCATGGCCCGGGGCGTCTGGCCCGAGGGCATCTGGCTTGCCGGCAGCCGGATCACCCGGCCTGATGAGCGCTGGACCCTGGAGCCGCTGATCCGCGCTCGACCGGATGGCTATCTGGTGCGCAATGCCGATCAACTGGAGATCCTCACTCCCCTGGCACCCTGCGTCGGTGATTTCTCCCTCAATGCCGCCAATCCCCTCAGCTTCGACTGGTATCGAAGTCACTGGGGGCTGAAACGGATCACAGCCAGCTACGACCTCAATCTCCAGCAGTTGCTGGATCTGTCCGCCGGGGTGGAGTCATCGCGCCTGGAGGTGACCCTGCATCAGCACATGCCCCTGTTTCACATGGAGCACTGTCTGTTCTGCGCTTTCCTCTCCGAGGGGCACGATCACACCGACTGTGGTCGCCCCTGCGAGCAGCACACAGTGACTCTCCGTGACCGCAGTGGTGTGGAACATCCTCTGCGCGCGGATCTGGGCTGCCGCAACACCCTGTTCAACGGCACGGCTCAGACCGGTGTCGAGGGGTTGCCGGCTCTGCGTCAGGCCGGCGTGCGTCACGTCCGTCTGGAACTGCTCGACGAGGGGGCAGAGGCCACCCGAAGACGCGTCCTCCTTTACGCGGATGCCCTGGCTGGCCGGCTTGCATCGCGTGACGTCTGGAAGCAGGAGCGCATCGACCATCAACTCGGGGTCACCCGCGGCAGCTTGCGCGTGCAAGGTCCAGAACGGACCAGTCGGATCTCACGTTGAGATATCCTTTCGCCCTGCGCCTATGGCGTTCTTCACAATTTCTAACGGTCAACCCGCATGAGCGCCCAGCAAAAGGCGATTCGCAATATCGCGATCATCGCCCACGTTGACCACGGCAAGACGACCCTGGTCGACTCACTGCTGGCTCAGTCGGGCATCTTCCGCGACAACGAAGCGGTTCCCACCTGCGTGATGGACTCCAACGACCTGGAGCGCGAGCGCGGCATCACAATCCTGTCGAAGAACACCGCTGTCACGTACAACGAGACGCGCATCAACATTGTTGATACCCCGGGTCACGCTGATTTCGGCGGGGAGGTGGAGCGGGTGCTCGGCATGGTCGATGGCTGTCTGCTGATCGTCGATGCCAACGAGGGTCCGATGCCACAGACCCGTTTCGTCCTGAAGAAAGCCCTCGAGCAGGGACTGCGTCCGATCGTGTTTGTCAACAAGATCGATCGGGCCCGGGTTGATCCCGAAACCGCCGTCGACAAGGTGCTGGATCTGTTCATCGAACTGGGCGCTGATGACGACCAGTGCGATTTCCCCTATCTGTTCGGAAGTGGTCTGGGCGGCTTTGCCAAGCCCGACATGAAGACCGACAGCGAGAACATGCGGCCGCTGTTCGACGCGATCCTGCGCCATGTTCCACCCCCGGTGGGTGATTCGGAGAAACCGCTTCAGCTCCAGATCACCACTCTGGATTACTCCGATTTCCTGGGTCGCATCATCATCGGCCGCGTTCACAACGGAAAAATCAAGCAGGGCCAGAGCGCTGCTCTGATCAAAGACGATGGTTCCGTCAAGAAGGGTCGCATCAGCAAGCTGCTGGGCTTCGAGGGGCTGCAACGCGTTGAAATCGAAGAGGCCTCCGCCGGAGATCTGGTGGCTGTGGCCGGCTTCGATGACGTGAACATCGGCGAAACCATCGCCTGTCCCGATGAGCCCACAGCACTGCCGCTGATCAAGGTGGATGAGCCCACGCTGCAGATGACGTTCGTGGTCAACGACTCCCCTTTCGCTGGCAAAGAGGGCAAGTTCGTGACCAGCCGTCAGGTGCGCGACCGTCTTCAGCGGGAACTGCTCACCAACGTGGCGCTCCGGGTCGAGGACACCGATTCTCCGGACCGCTTCGCCGTCAGCGGCCGCGGCGAGCTGCACCTCGGCATCCTGATCGAGACGATGCGGCGTGAGGGATATGAATTCCAGGTGTCGCAGCCGCAGGTGATCTACCGCACCATCGATGGCACCCCCTGTGAGCCTGTTGAGACGCTGGTGATGGATGTGCCCGAAGAGGCGGTCGGCGGTTGCATCGAGAAGCTGGGCACCCGGAAGGGTGAGATGCAGAACATGGAGACCGGTCAGGACGGCCGTACCCAGCTGGAGTTCATCGTTCCCTCCCGTGGTCTGATCGGCTTCCGCGGTGAATTCATCCGTGCCACCCGCGGCGAAGGAATCATGAGCCATTCCTTCTTCGAGTACCGGCCGATGGTTGGGGATTTCGATACCCGACGCAACGGTGTTCTGATCGCCTTCGAGGAAGGCACCGCCACGTTCTATGCCCTCAAGAACGCCGAGGACCGCGGTCAGTTCTTCATCTCGCCCGGCACCAAGGTCTACAAGGGGATGATCATCGGCGAATACAACCGGCCCCAGGATCTGGAGATCAACGTCTGCAAGACGAAGCAGCTCACCAACATGCGCTCGGCTGGTGCCGATGAACTCGATACCCTCCAGGCACCCATCCAGATGACCCTCGAGCGTGCGCTTGAGTACATCGGACCCGGCGAGATGCTGGAAGTCACCCCGGAATCCATCCGACTCCGCAAGCTGCCGGCCAAGAAGATGGCCAAGCGCTGATGCCCGAGGCGGATCCCCGCTTTCAGCAGGCGATCGAGCTCTTCAACAGTCAGCAGTGGTACGACGCCCATGACGTGTTCGAGGAGCTCTGGCATGAAACCGGCGAGCCCGAACGACGCAGCCTCCAGGGCATCCTGCAGGTAGCGGTGGCCCAGCTGCATCTGCAAAGGGGCAACCGTCGTGGGGCCACCATCCTGTTCGGCGAAGCGCTCGGAAGGCTTCGCCGGCCGGGAACACCCGATCTCGGTCTCGATCTCGACGGCCTCTGCGCTGTGATCCAGGGGCGTCTCGAGCTGCTGCAGCTGGACGGCGATCCCGAGTCGTGCACTGTCCCCGTGCTTCGGAACAGCCCATGAGCAGGCTGTAGTGTCCACGCAACATCCAGCAGCTTCAGGCTGCGAAAGCGCCTTCCGAGATGTTCAGGTCCACCGGCTGGTCACCCCTTCTGATCCTGCTGTCATCACTTCTGTTTGGAGCTGTTCCGCTCCAAGCCGCTGATCCGCAGGGGGAGGGGCTGATCACCATCGAATCCGATCAGCAGTCGGCGGACAATGTCACCGGCGTGATCACCGCCTCCGGCAACGTGCGGCTGGTTCATGCCAACCGCGGTGTCGTCGCCACCAGCCGGCAGGCCCAGTACTTCACCAAGGAGGAGCGCATCGTGCTCAGCGGGGATGTCGACGTTGTTCAGAAGGATGGCAATCTTCTGAGGGCCGGACAGGTGACCTATCTGCTCGACGAAGAGCGTGCTCTTGCCCTGCCAACCGATGGTGGGCAGGTGTTCAGCCAGTGGTCCCTCGAGACGAAGTCCAGCAGTCCGACTCCGATGGTTCCATGAGCCTGACGCTGGAGACTGTCTCCATCAGCCTGGGCGGTCGTCAGCTTGTTCGTGACGTGAGCCTCGATCTCTCTCCGGGCGAAGTGGTGGGGCTGCTGGGTCCCAACGGTGCGGGAAAGACGACCACCTTCAATCTCGTGGTCGGGCTGCTGAGGCCCGACCGTGGAGCGGTGAATCTCGACGGCCTGGCCGTTGCCGGACTCTCCATGCCTCAGCGCGCCCGGCTGGGCATCGGTTATCTGCCGCAGGAACCCAGCGTCTTCCGACAGCTGAGCGTCCGGGAGAATCTGGAGATCGCTCTTGCCCAGACCGATCTGAGCAACCAGGAGCGTCGGGACCGCCGCGATCAGCTGATCGATCAGTTCCATCTCACTCCCTTCATGGATCGCCGCGGGTTTCAGCTGTCCGGAGGTGAACGCCGCCGTTGCGAGGTGGCCAGGGCTCTGGCGGTCGGCCGCGATGGTCCCCGTTATCTGCTGCTGGATGAACCGTTCGCCGGGGTCGACCCGCTTGCTGTCGCCGATCTTCAGCTGCTGATTCAGTCTCTGCGCAGCCTCGGCATGGGAATCCTGATCACCGATCACAACGTTCGGGAGATCCTCGCCATCACCGATCGCGCCTACATCCTCAACGATGGATCGATTCTGGCGTCGGGACTTTCCGAAACGGTGGCCTCCGATCCCCTGGTCCGTCGTCATTACCTCGGGGAGGGATTCCAGCTTTGATCAGCCTTCCCCCGCTGCCGCGCAAAGTACCGCTTCTCGATCGCTGGCTGTTCGGCGAGCTCACGGGGCCGCTGCTGTTCGCCATCGCGGCCTTCACCGTCGTTTCCCTCTCCGTCGGTGTGATGTTCGATCTGGTGCGGCGCATCGTCGAATCGGGATTGCCGGTGACGGTGGCCGTGCAGGTGATGGCTCTCAAACTCCCCAGTTTTCTGGTCATCTCCTTCCCGATGGCCACGTTGATGGCGACACTTCTGGCCTACAGCCGCCTCTCGGCCAACAGTGAGCTCACGGCGCTGCGCAGCGTTGGAGTCAGCACGGTGCGACTGGTGGCACCGGCTCTGGTTCTGGCGATCCTGCTCACCGGGCTCACCCTGGTGTTCAACGATGTGATCGTTCCGCAGGCGAACCGAAGCGCTGAATCCACTCTGCAGCGTGCTCTCGGCCGCTCCCTGGCCACGGAGAAGGGCAAGGACATCATCTATTCACGTTTCGGGCGGTTGCAGGGCAGGGACGATGAACAACGCGGACGAGGGCTCAATCAGCTGTTCTATGCCCGCCGATTCGAGAAGGGGGAGATGCTTGATGTGACCGTGCTGGATTTCTCCCGGGTCGGTTTCCGCCAGATGCTCGTTGCCGAAAAGGCGCTCTGGCGGGAACAGGAGGCGAAATGGGAGTTTCTCGACGGTCAGATCCTCACGCTCAACACCAACGGCAGCACCACCCGTGTGGATTTCGATCGCTACCTCTATCCCCTCAGTGCCGGGCCTCTGAAGGTGGCCCGTCTTCCGCGGGATGCCAACAACATGACCATCGGGGAGGCGATCAAGGCCAGGCAGCTGTACGTGGAGGCAGGCAACGCCAAGGAAGCTCGCCGGCTTGCCGTTCGTATCCAGGAGAAGTTCACCTTCCCGGTCTCCTGCCTGGTGTTCGCTCTGATCGGCAGCAGTCTCGGCTCCAGGCCAGGGTCACGCACCAGCCGCAGCCAGGGCTTCGGCATCAGCGTGCTGTTGATTCTCGGCTACTACGTGCTCAGTTTCAGCTTCAGCTCCCTGGGCGTGAAGGGCACGCTTCCGGCTGTGACAGCCGCCTGGTTGCCGGTGCTGATCTCCCTGGGCTGCGGCGGAGCGTTGCTTCGCCAGGCCAGTCGTTGAGGTGAGCCGTCAGAATTGATCTCTGGTTGATCGCACGACACCGTTGCCGACCCCTCCGACTGACGTGGTGACCCTGCTGGGATTCATCGCTTTCTCGCTGCTGCTGCTGGCTCTTCCTCTGGCGTTCTGGGCGGTCTCCGGTCGATCCCTGCAGTCGCAGGTCAGGCTCCTGGTGGCGGTTGCGAACCTTCTGCTCACAACCCAGCTGGTTCTGCGCTGGTGGCAGTCGGGTCATTTCCCCATCAGCAACCTCTACGAATCCCTGTGCTTTCTGGCCTGGGCCTGCACGCTCACGCAGCTTCTGGTGGAACGCAGCTGGCCGTCTCCGCTCGTGGCCGCCGCGGCAACACCAATGGGGCTCGGCTGCATCGCCTTCGCCAGCTTCGCGTTGCCGGATCAGCTGCAGGAGGCAGCTCCCCTTGTTCCGGCCCTGCGCTCCAGCTGGCTGGTGATGCACGTGAGCGTGATCATGGTCAGTTACGCGGCTCTGCTGGTGGGGTCGCTGCTGTCCCTGGCGGTGCTGTTCACCGATCGAGGGGACGACCTGGAGCTGCGCAGCAGTTCCATCGGCAGTGGTGGATTCCGTCAGTCCGTTGCCGCCTCTGATGTCGGTGTTCTGCAGCTGCAGTCGGTTCAGCTCTCCACCAGTGAGCAGCTCGACAGCCTCAGCTACCGCACCATCACCGTCGGGTTCCTGATGCTCACGGTGGGCATCATCAGCGGTGCCGTCTGGGCGAATGAAGCCTGGGGCAGTTACTGGAGCTGGGATCCCAAGGAGACCTGGGCCCTGATTTGCTGGCTGGTCTATGCGGCCTATCTCCACACCCGATTCAGCCGGGGTTGGCAGGGGCGCCGTCCGGCACTGGTGGCGGTGGCCGGCCTTGTCGTGATCGGCGTCTGTTACATCGGCGTGAACCTGCTCGGGATCGGATTGCACAGCTACGGCTGGTTTCTAGGCTGAGAGCAAACAGCACCCAAGCGCCGTGAGTCAGGCCAGTCGCCGTGGCTGCCGCCGTTGTGCTCCGGCCTACCGACCGGTGGATGTGCGCCCCGCTGTGACGGGAGTGCTGATCGGTTTGGCGGTGGTGATGCTGATCGCTCTGCTGGCTCTTCTCTGAACGGAGGCCCATGAAAAAGCCCCGGCCATGGCCGGGGCATCGATGACGAAGCGACACCGCCTGGTTCAGACCAGAACCGCTTCCTTGCTGCTGCTGCTGCGGATTCCTTTGATCGCCTCGGCGTAGTCGGGCTGGTTGAACACACCGGATCCGGAGACGATCGCATTGGCTCCGGCCTCGATCACCTTCCAGGCGTTGCCGGCCTTGATGCCGCCGTCCACCTCGATCCAGGGATCCAGGCCCCGCTCGTCGCACATGCGGCGCAGATCACGGATCTTCTGCACCTGGTTCTCGATGAAGCTCTGACCACCGAAGCCGGGGTTCACGCTCATGATCAGCACCAGATCGCAGAGCTCGAGGCAGTACTCCAGGGTGTCCAGGGGAGTGCTGGGGTTCAGCACAGCACCGGCTTTCTTGCCGAGGTCCTTGATCTGGGCCAGGTTGCGATGCAGGTGAGGGCAGGCTTCCACCTGCACCGAGATGATGTCTGCGCCGGCCTTGGCGAAATCAGGGACGTACTTCTCAGGCTCAACGATCATCAGGTGCACATCCAGCGGCTTCTGCGTCACCGGGCGCAGGGCGCTCACGATCAGGGGGCCGATGGTGATGTTGGGAACGAAGCGGCCATCCATCACATCAACGTGGATCCAGTCTGCGCCTGCCTCGTCAACGGCCTTGACCTCCTCTCCGAGACGGGAGAAGTCGGCCGAGAGAATGGAGGGCGAGATCACCAGGGGCTTGGTGCTCATGGCGGGAACCGCGGAAGTGCGGGGTGATTTTAGGGACAACGGAAGCCACTGATACAGTGAGCCGCGCTCAGACGCCGAGATCCACTGCGGCAAGGGCAAACTGCCCGCCCCGATGGACTTGCTAACCCCTTCACCCCACATCTGGAGTCCCGTGGATCAGACCCTCATTCAGGAAATTCTCGAGGTTGTCGAACAGGCTGCCATCGCCTCCGCCAAGCTCTCCGGCAAAGGCCTGAAGAACGAGGCCGATGCCGCTGCCGTGGAAGCCATGCGCAAGCGCATGGGACAAATTCAGATGCAGGGCCGCATCGTCATCGGTGAGGGCGAGCGTGATGAAGCTCCCATGCTCTACATCGGTGAGGAAGTCGGCAGCGGCACCGGTCCTGGCGTTGACTTCGCTGTCGATCCCTGCGAAGGCACCAACCTCTGCGCGTTCAATCAGCGCGGATCCATGGCGGTTCTGGCTGCTTCCGACCGCGGCGGTCTGTTCAATGCTCCCGACTTCTACATGAAGAAGCTGGCCGCGCCTCCGGCGGCCAAGGGCAAGGTGGACATCCGCAAGTCGGCCACTGAAAACATCAAGATCCTCAGCGAATGTCTCGGCCTCGCTGTTGATGAACTGACGATCGTGGTGATGGATCGTGCCCGTCACAAGGACCTGATCGCTGAAATCCGGGCCACCGGAGCCCGCATCCAGCCCATCTCCGACGGAGACGTTCAGGCCGCTATCGCCTGTGGTTTCGCCGGCACTGGCACCCATTGCCTGATGGGCATCGGCGCCGCTCCTGAAGGTGTGATCTCCGCTGCTGCCATGCGGGCTCTCGGCGGTCACTTCCAGGGTCAGCTGGTGTACGACCCTGCTGTGGCTCAGACCTCCGAATGGGCTGACCTGACCAAGGAGGGCAACCTGGCGCGTCTCGCTGAGATGGGCATCACCGATCCCGACAAGATCTACGAAGCTGACGAGCTGGCCTGCGGTGAGCACGTTTGTTTCGCTGGCAGCGGCATCACGGATGGCCTGCTGTTCCACGGGGTTAAGTTCGAGCGTGATTGCACACGAACCAGCAGCCTGGTGATCAGCAACCTGGATAACACCTGCCGCTTCACCAACACCGTGCACATCAAGGACGGCGCCCAGAGCATCGCTCTGAGCTGATCGTCATCCATTGGTTGAGAGGAACGTCTCCATGCACATTGCCGTCGTCGGCCTCAGTCATCGCACGGCACCGGTGGAGATCCGGGAACGGCTCAGCATCCCTGAGCAGACCATGGAGACGTCCCTCCAATCGTTGAAGGGCAACGATCAGGTGATCGAGGCTTCGATTCTCAGCACCTGCAACCGCCTGGAGATCTACACGCTGGTGCGGCATCCGGATCTGGGTGTGTCCGCCGTCAGCGATTTCCTCAGCGGCCATTCCGGTCTGGGGACCGGCGAACTGTCGCCCCACCTGTTCAGTTACCACCACGCTGATGCCGTGGACCACCTGATGCGGGTGGCGGCCGGGCTGGACAGCCTGGTCCTGGGTGAGGGACAGATCCTCTCCCAGGTCAAGAAGATGATGCGCCTGGGACAGGAGCACAAATCCCTTGGACCGATTCTCAACCGGCTGCTCACCCAGGCCGTCAGCACCGGCAAACGGGTGCGCAGCGAGACCAACCTCGGCACCGGGGCCGTGTCCATCAGCTCCGCCGCTGTTGAGCTGGCACAGCTGAAGCTCGGTCAGTCCCGTGGCCTCGATCAGCTGGTCACCCTCGAGAGCGAACAGATCGCCGTTGTGGGGGCCGGCCGCATGAGCCGGCTGTTGCTTCAGCACCTTCAATCCAAGGGTGCCGCTGGGGTGGTGCTGCTGAATCGCACGGTGGAGCGGGCTGAACTGCTGGCCAAGGATTTTCCCGAGCTGCCGGTTCAATGCCGGCCACTCACGGACCTCGATCAATACCTGAGCACCTGTTCCCTGGTGTTCACCAGCACGGCAGCCGACGACCCGATCATTGATGCAGCACGGCTGAAGCCGTTGAACCGCCGCAGCAGGCTGCGCCTGATCGATATCGGTGTGCCCCGCAACATCGCTGCCGATGCGGCGGAGGTGCCCGGCGTGGAGTCCCATGACGTGGACGATCTTCAGGAGGTGGTCGCCCGCAACCAGGAGGCGCGCCAGGCCATGGCACGCGAAGCCGAGCAGCTTCTCAATCAGGAGGCTCAGCAGTTCCTCGACTGGTGGGACAGCCTCGAGGCCGTGCCGACCATCAACCGACTCCGCTCGGCCATGGAAGCGGTCCGAACTGAGGAGCTGCAGAAAGCCCTCAGTCGGATGGGGCCGGATTTCTCCGCTCGCGAGCGCAAGGTCGTGGAGGCTCTGACCAAGGGGATCATCAACAAGATCCTCCACGTCCCAGTGACCCAGCTGCGGGCTCCTCAGTCCCGTCAGGACCGTCAGCAGTCTCTCCGCACCGTCGAGCGCCTGTTCTCGCTGGAGGAGTCCGGGCTGGAATGATCCCAGTCCGCCTCAGTCCCGACCTGATTCGCACCAATCTCGTCGGATCTGACCGGTGATCAGCTCCGATTCCCTGAAACTCCGGTAAGTTCATCCCGCTCAACCGAGTGAACAAGGCATGAAGCGGGTACTGGCCATCATTCTCGGCGGCGGTGCCGGCACCCGTCTCTACCCGCTCACCAAGATGCGTGCCAAGCCTGCGGTGCCCCTGGCAGGCAAGTACCGACTGATCGATATCCCCATCAGCAACTGCATCAACTCGAACATCAACAAGATGTACGTGATGACGCAGTTCAACAGCGCCTCACTGAACCGCCATCTCAGCCAGTCCTTCAATCTGAGCGCCTCCTTCGGCCAGGGCTTCGTGGAGGTTCTGGCTGCGCAGCAGACCCCTGACAGCCCCTCCTGGTTCGAGGGCACCGCTGATGCTGTGCGCAAGTACCAGTGGCTGTTCCAGGAATGGGATGTGGACGAGTACCTGATCCTCTCCGGTGATCAGCTCTACCGGATGGATTACAGCCTGTTCATCGAGCACCATCGCAGCACCGGAGCGGATCTCACGGTGGCGGCTCTGCCGGTTGATCCCAAGCAGGCTGAAGCCTTCGGTCTGATGCGCACCGATGAGAACGGCAACATCAAGGAATTCCGTGAGAAGCCCAAGGGTGATTCACTGCTGGAGATGGCCGTGGACACAAGCCGTTTCGGGTTGACTGCTGATGCCTCCAAGGAGCGCCCCTATCTGGCTTCCATGGGGATCTATGTGTTCAGCCGCGAAACGCTGTTTGACCTCCTGGACAAGCATCCGGGTCACAAGGATTTCGGCAAGGAGTTGATCCCTGAGGCTCTGAACAGGGGTGACAAACTCCAGAGCTATGTGTTCAACGATTACTGGGAAGACATCGGAACCATCGGTGCCTTCTACGAGGCCAATCTTGCGCTCACCCAGCAACCCACTCCTCCCTTCAGCTTCTACGACGAGAAGTTCCCGATCTATACCCGTCCCCGCTATCTGCCGCCGAGCAAACTGGTCGATGCTCAGATCACCAACTCGATTGTTGGCGAAGGCTCCATTCTGAAGTCATGCAGCATTCATCATTGTGTGCTTGGAGTGAGAAGTCGTGTGGAAACTGATGTTGTCCTGCAAGACACTCTTGTGATGGGAGCTGATTTCTTTGAATCCAGTGACGAGCGCGCTCTGCTGCGTGAACGTGGAGGGATCCCTGTGGGCGTCGGTCAGGGCACCACGGTGAAGCGGGCGATTCTTGATAAGAACGCTCGCATCGGTTCCAACGTCACGATTGTCAACAAGGATCATGTTGAGGAAGCGGACCGATCTGACCTTGGTTTCTACATCCGTAACGGCATTGTCGTTGTGGTGAAGAACGCCACGATTCAGGACGGCTCAGTCATCTGATTTCGGTTCGTTTTTCGGTATCGCCGACTACAGCGACCTGGTCAATCCCTTATTCCTGACACAAGGCATCGAAAGTGCGGCCGGATCCCGATCTGACGCTCACACTGACGTCAGTTGTCAGTGGTCCCTAAGACCATGTCCCAGTCTCACTTCGGTCTGATCGGTCTCGGCGTGATGGGGGAGAACCTCGTCCTCAACGCCGAGCGGAACGGATTTTCCAGTGTTGTCTACAACCGCACCTACGCCAAAACAGAGGAATTCCTGAACGGTCGCGGACAGGGCAAGAACATTCAGGGAGCCACCGATCTCCAGGACTTCGTCAGCAAGCTGGAGCGTCCCCGCCGCATCCTGATGATGGTCAAGGCCGGGCCTGCTGTGGATGCGGTTGTGGATCAGATCTCCCCGTTTCTTGAAGAGGGTGACCTGCTGATTGATGGTGGCAACTCCGACTACCACGACACCGAGCGCCGGGTGCAGGAGCTGGAGAGCAAGAGCTTCGGCTTCATCGGCATGGGTGTGTCCGGTGGTGCCAAGGGTGCTCTGGAAGGACCGAGCATGATGCCCGGCGGCACGAAGGCGTCCTACGACGCCATCGAGAGCCTGGTGAACAAGATGGCGGCACAGGTGGAAGACGGCCCCTGCGTCACCTACATCGGCCCCGGTGGTTCCGGCCACCTGGTGAAGACCGTTCACAACGGCATCGAGTACGGCATCGAGCAGATCCTTGCTGAGGGTTACGACCTGATGAAGCGGGTCAAGGGCATGAGCGGTGAGCAGATGGCCGATGTTCTCGGTCAGTGGAATGCCACCGAGGAGCTCTCCTCCTACCTAGTCGAGATCACCGAGGTCTGCCTGCGCACCAAGGATCCAGAGGATGGTGCGGATCTGGTGGAGAAGATCATGGACCAGGCCGGCCAGAAAGGAACCGGTCTCTGGACTGTGGTCACAGCACTGCAGATGGGTGCGCCTGTCCCCACCATCTATGCGTCTCTCAACGGTCGCGTGATGAGCTCCCTGAAGCCTCAGCGTGTCGCCGCTGAATCGATCCTCAAGGGCCCCTCCATCAAGGATTTCGATCTCGGGACTCCCGCTGACGCCATGGCTCCGTTGATGGACGCCACGGTTCTCAGCTGCATCGCCAGCTATGCGCAGGGCATGGAGCTGCTGCGCATCGCCTCCCAGGATCTGGATTACAAGCTGCACATGCCGTCCATCGCCCAGATCTGGAAGGGTGGCTGCATCATCCGGGCGCGACTGCTGAAGCGCATTCAGGACGCCTTCAATGCGGATCCCGAGCTGTCCAACCTGATGATCGATCCCTGGTTCGCGGACCAGATCAACCGTCGTCTCCCCGGTCTGGCCAAGGTGGTGGCCGGCGCCGCCGAGTCCGGCATCCCCGTTCCCTGCTTCAGCAGCACCCTCGATTACATCAACAGCTACCGCAGTGGCCGTCTGCCGCAGAACCTGGTGCAGGCCATGCGCGACTGCTTCGGCTCCCACACCTACCAGCGGGTGGACAAGGACGGCAGCTTCCACACCGAATGGCTCAGCTGAGCCGAACGGTGATGACCACTTACCGCATCGAGCGGGCGGGCGATTCCGACTCCCTCGCCCGCCGGGCCTCCGAAACCATCGCGACCCAGATCAGCCAGGTGCTCGATCAGCGGGATCGCTGCAGGATCGCTCTCTCGGGAGGCAGCACGCCGGCCAAGGCGTACGCCCTGCTCGGTCAGGAACATCTTCCCTGGGAGCGTGTTGATGTCGTCCTCGGCGATGAGCGTTGGGTGGCCGCCGACGATGAATCCAGCAATGCCCGCATGCTGAGAAACACCCTGTTCGACGGAGGACCCGGGGCATCGGCCAGCTTCCATGCGGTTCCGACCGTGGAACTTTCCGATGCCGATGCCAGCGCCGCTGCCTTTGCGGACCTGGTCAGCCGCATCTGTCCAGGCGAGCCGCCGATCTTCGATCTGATGCTGCTCGGCCTCGGGGACGACGGTCACACGGCGTCGTTGTTTCCCGGTACCGAAGCGCCGGGTGTCACGGATCGATGGGCCACCGTGGGGCGCGGCAAGGGACTGGACCGGATCACTCTCACGGCTCCGGTGCTCAGCGCCGCTCGCCAGGTGATCTTTCTGGTCGGAGGTTCCGCCAAGCAGGAGGCCCTCCGGCGACTGATGGATCCGCTCGAATCGGCGGAGCGAACCCCCGCCCGCCTGGTTCAGCCTGCTAATGATGTCCTGATCCTCGCTGATCAGGATGCATCCGCCGGCCTCTGAACAGGTTCTTGTCCAGGGAGGCGGTTTCGCCGAATGGGCCAGCCTCAATGACACGATCATGGGGGGGCGCAGCCGGGCGGGCTGTCGCGTCACCCCCGAGGGTCTTCTGCTGGAGGGGGAGCTCGTCGAGGCCGGCGGTGGCTTCGTCAGCTGTCGCTCGCCCCGGCTGCAGCCTCCATTGGATCTCTCAGCCTTCTCGGCTCTGCAGCTGGATGTCGAAGCGGAAGGGCGCACCCTCAAGATCGCTCTCGGCTGCCGAGATGGTGCTCTTGGGCTCACAGAGCTGATTCCCGGTGGTCTGCGCTGGGTGATCGATGTTCCAACCCAGACCGATGGCATCACCCGGTTGACCGTTCCCTTCCGTGATCTGCATCCCACCGTCCGGGCCAAACCAGTGGGCCTGCCGCTGCGATTCGACGCCAGTGGGGTCACACGGATCCAGGTGCTGCATTCGAAGTTCGGGGAATCCGGAGAACTCAACCCAGGATTCCGCTCCGGACCGATCCGCCTGCTGATCCGATCCATCCGGGCCCTGCCCTGAACGGATGGATCTTCTGGTGCTGATCGCCAAGGCTGCGGATGTCTGCCTCAAGCCCTACAGCCATGCCGTGGTGCCCGCCGATCCCTCCGCGCCGGCGGACCTGGAGGACCTGACGGTGCGGATCGAATGCCGTGACGCCGAGGGGGCCCGCCATTCCGATCGCGATCTGGACCTTGAGATCTATCGCAGCGGTGACGAGATCAACCTGATGCTGGCCTGGAGGGATCAGCCGGAACGGCCGATGCTGTGGCAGGGGCGTCATCCGGTTTGGATGAACGGAGACACCGGTGTGCGCTGCCAGGGACCTGAGGATGCGGCTCCGCTCGAGGCCCTTGGCCGGCGACTGCGCTCCCTGCTGCAGCCGGACTGATCAGTCCGGCTGATCGGTGACGGCGCCTTTGCTCGAACTCGACACCAGACGGGCGTATTTGCCGAGGATCCCTGTGCGGTAACGCGGTTCCGGACGGATCCAGGCCGCGCGCCGCCGCTCCAGTTCAGCGTCGTCCACGTTCAGCTGCAGCAGCAGCTGATCGGCATCCACCGTGATGCTGTCGCCCTCCTCAACCAGCCCGATGGTGCCCCCGACGGCAGCTTCCGGAGCCACATGCCCCACCACCAGCCCGTAAGTGCCACCGCTGAAGCGGCCATCGGTGATCAGAGCCACCTTGTCCCCAAGTCCCTGGCCGACGATGGCGGAGGTGGGGGCGAGCATTTCACGCATACCGGGGCCGCCCACCGGGCCTTCGTTGCGCACCACCACCACATCACCGGCCTGGATCTGCTTGTCGAGGATGGCCGCAAGGCAGTCCTCCTCGCTCTCGAACACGCGGGCCGGACCCGTCAGCACCGGAGTTTTCACACCGCTGATCTTGGCCACACTTCCCTCTCGGGCCAGGTTGCCCTTGAGGATCGCCAGGTGCCCCTTGCCATAGAGAGGATTGTTCAGCGGACGGATCACGTCCTGACCGGCAGGAGGTTCCGACGGCACATCGGCCAGCAACTCCCTGAGGCTCTTTCCCTCCACGGTGCGGCAGTCGCCATGAAGCAGGCCGGCATCCAGGAGCAGCTTCATCACCTGAGGGATTCCACCGGCCCTGTGCAGATCCACGGTCACGTAGCGACCGCTGGGTTTGAGGTCGCAGATCACCGGCACCCTCTGACGGATCACTTCGAAGTCATCGATGCCGAGTTGCACGCCCGCGGTGCGGGCGATGGCCAGAAGGTGCAGCACCGCATTGGTGGATCCACCCACGGCCATGATCACGCTGATGGCGTTTTCAAATGCCTCCCGTGTCAGCAGATCCAGCGGCCGGATGTCGGCCTTCACCGCGTTCAGCAGCACCTCGGCGGAACGGGCCGCACTGTCCGCCTTCTCCTCATCCTCCGCCGCCATGGTGGAGCTGTAGGGCAGGCTGAGTCCCATCGTCTCGATGGCTGCGCTCATCGTGTTGGCGGTGAACATGCCGCCACAGCTGCCGGCTCCGGGGCAGGCATTCTTCTCAACCGCCGTGAGCTGCTCCTCGTCGATCCTGCCGCTGGTCAGCTGACCCACCGCTTCGAAGGCACTGACCACCGTCAGATCGCAACCCCCGAGCTTTCCCGGCTTGATCGTGCCGCCGTAGACGAACACCGAGGGGATGTTCATCCGAGCCATCGCCAGCATGGCGCCCGGCATGTTCTTGTCGCAGCCGCCGACAGCAAGCACCCCATCCATGCTCTGGCCGTTGCAAGCGGTTTCGATGGCATCGGCGATCACTTCCCGGCTCACCAGGGAGTACTTCATGCCTTCGGTGCCCATCGAGATGCCGTCGCTGACGGTGATGGTCCCGAACATCTGGGGCATGCCACCGGCCTGCCGGGCCGCTTCCTCAGCACGCCGCGCCAGATCGTTCAGCCCGACGTTGCAGGGAGTGATCGTGCTGTAGCCGTTGGCGATGCCGAGGATCGGCTTGCCGAAATCCTCATCCCCGAATCCGACAGCCCGCAACATGGCGCGGTTGGGGGAGCGCTGGATTCCCTTGGTGACGGCGTCGGATCGAAGCATGGGCCTGAGGGCTGAGCCTGTGGCGATTTGGCCAACCTACCGATCGTTCAGTCGCCGCCCCCCATGCTCTCCAGCTGACGCCGCACATCGGCGATGGCGGCATTCAGTTTCTCCACCCGTTCCTCGAGATGCTGGTTGTGATGGTGTCCATTGCCGCTGGGGTCGAGGACCTCGGATCCGTCCTGCATGCGCGGGGCGTAGAGCATTGCCTTCTGATGGCCGATCCGCCGGCGGCGATCCGCTTCGTTGAGAAGCCACCAGGCCAGGCCTGCGGCTCCGATCACCGCTCCGGTCGCAAGAGTGGCGATGGTTCCTGGAGCGGAGTCGTGCTGCTGCACCATCACGGGTCGTCAGGTGATCACAAACTAGTCACGGCCTGCTGTTCTGAGATTCAGGCGTCGTGAAGGGTCACCGATGCCCGGAACAATCTCTCCTGCGTCGTTCAGATCGGGGTCGATGCAGGCGGTGTGCAGGGTGAGATCCGGAATGGCCTCGCCGATGCGCTTCAGTCCTGGGCTGGCACAGACGGCGGTGACCAGCCGCAGGCGGCGTCCGTCGATGCCGCGGTCGACCAGTTGCTGGAGCAACGCCAGCGTGCTGAAGCCATCGCTGATCGTGTCCTTGAAGACGATCACACCGGCGCGGCTTTCGATCGCTGCGGGAACACCCTCCAGGCAGAGGGCGGCATCGGGCAGAACAGAGCGTGCTCCCTGCCAGAGTTCCAGGCCGGCCGGCAGAACGGGCATGGCCAGCAGCGGCACGTCCCGTTCCACGACGGTTCCCTCGGTTTCGCCCTGATCGGTGAGCACGGCTTCCCTGCGGTGCGGCAACCAATCGCGCAGGGCCTCGTAGCTGAGCCAGCGTCCGAGCTCCTGCAGAGCTGTGGCGTAGAGCGCCGGAGGGGTCTCGCGGAACCGGAGCACCGTCAGCCAGTGGCCGATCAGTGGGTGGGGCGGTACCACCACCCGCAGGGTCATGGCCATGAACGTCGCTTCTCAGGCAGCTGCCATAACGTGAGCAGACAAGCTACCGGCCCTGATGCAAGCCCTCCTTCGCCCGGCTCCCCTGCTGGCGGCGCTGCTGGTCGCGGTCACGTCCCTGCTGTGGTCCGGCAGTGCCGAAGCCATCACCGCTCCGGAGCTGCGCGGGCAGCGTGCCGTGCAGGAGATCACCGCCGACATGCACGGCCTTGATCTCAAGGAGAAGGAGTTCCTGAAGGCGGATCTGCGTGACATCGATCTCAGTGGCACCGATCTTCGCGGTGCCGTGATCAACACCTCTCAGCTGCAGGGAGCGGATCTGCGCAATGCCGACCTGTCCGACCTCGTCGGCTTCGCCAGCCGGTTCGACGGTGCTGATCTGCGGGGCGCGAATTTCACCAACGCCATGCTGATGCAGAGCCGGTTCGCCGATGCCCGCATCGACGGAGCGGATTTCACCAATGCCGTGCTCGATCTTCCCCAGCAGAAATCCCTCTGCTCACGGGCCGACGGCTCCAACCCAGTCACCGGTGTCTCCACCCGTGAGAGCCTCGGGTGTCGTCCCTGAACCGAGCCACCATGCCAACCCGTCTGCCGGTGACCGTCATCACCGGTTTCCTCGGTGCCGGGAAAACCACGCTTCTGCGCCATCTGCTGACCACCAGTGGTCAGAGACTGGCGGTGATGGTGAACGAATTCGGCAGTGTCGGGCTGGATGGTGATCTGATCCGCAGCTGCGGTTTCTGTCCGGAGGATGAGCTCGAGGGGCGTCTTGTGGAGCTCAACAACGGTTGTCTCTGCTGCACGGTTCAGGACGACTTCCTGCCGACGATGGAACGTTTGCTGGAGCGGGCGGATCACCTCGACGGCATCGTCGTGGAGACCAGTGGTCTGGCACTGCCGCGCCCGCTGCTTCAGGCCCTGGAGTGGCCTGCGATCCGCAGTCGCGTCCACGTCAACGGTGTGGTCACCGTGGTGGACGGTGAAGCCATGGTCGGAGGACATCCGGTGGCGGATCGGGAGGCTCTGGAGAACCAGCGGCTGAATGACCCGAGCCTGGATCACATCACCGCCATCGATGAGTTGTTTGCCGATCAACTGGGTGCAGCTGATCTGGTGCTGATCAGCCGGGCGGATCTGGTGACGGACGACAGCATGGAGAGGGTGCGCTCCTCGCTCGCGTCGCAGGTTCGCGACGGCACGCCACTGCTGCCCGTTCGTCAGGGGACGATCGATCCAGCTGTGGTGCTCGGCCTTGTTCATCGCGATGAGCATCAGGCTGACCACGACCACGACCACGACCACGACCACGATCAACACGATCACGATCACCACGATCACAGCCATGTGGAGATCGTTGGTGGTGTGGTGCGCCTTGCCGGTGCCATCGACCGCGCTCAGCTGGAGCGCCTGCTGCCCGACCTGGTGAGAGGTCATGGCGTCGTTCGACTCAAAGGCCGCGTCTGGTTGGCAGGCAAAACTCTCCCGCTTCAGATCCAGATGGTGGGACCGCGTCTCAACAGTTGGTTTGAAGCTGCGCCGGCCACGGCCTGGCATCCGCCCCAATCGGTTGGACTGGATCTGGTGGTGCTCTCCTTCGAGGAGTCCGCGGCCGACGCGATCCAGACGGCTCTTCAGAGCGTGGTCACCGCGACTCCGGCGAGGGCAAGCACTGCCGCCAGCAGTCCCAGCGGTTGAATCGCATCGCCTTCCAGGGGAGCGATCAGAAGAGCCATCACCGGTGCCGTTGCCATCAGGGTCACCCCTGGCCCCACCGGTAATTCACGGAACACCAGTTGCTGCAAGGCAATACCGACGTTCGTGCCGAGCACGGTCGCCATCAGGATCCGGAACCATGGACCCCGCCGGCTGCCCAGCCGGTTCCATGGAGTCTTTCTCAGAACAGGCATCAGCACCAGCCAGCCACCCAGCAGCCGGATGGCTGCCGACTGCAGCGGCGACAGGCTGGTCTCCAGCAGCACATGGCGGGCGAGGAAGGCTCCTGCGAGTCCGCTGATCACCGCCATCAGCGACAACATCAACCCATGGATCACCGGAGGGTTGCCGGAGTCAGACGGGTTGGACTCCGAACTCTGACGCGCCACCAGCAACACGGCTGAGCTGACAAGCACGGCGCCAATCCATGCCTTCCAGGGAAGGGTGTCCTGCATCAGCAGCACGGACCCGACACTTCCGAGCACGGGCCCGACCGCTTCCACCGTGAGCGTGCGACGGGTGCCCAACCGTCGCAGCGCGGCCAGATAAAAGCTGTCGCCGATGGCGATGCCGATCACCCCGCTGAGCAGCAGGAGGGCCACCCCCTGTCCGTTGTCACCCCAGGGAAGGCTCAGCAGCACGGGGAGGAACAGCAGGGTCGCCAATCCGTTCTTGACCGTGTTGAGCTGCAGTGCGGAGCCGCTGCTCGAGACGGATCGCCACAGGCTGCTGGCTGTGGTCCAGACCATGGCCGCTCCCAAGGCTGCGAGCAGTCCGGCCATGTCGTCGTGCCTGGAGACCGTCAGAGTCTGGCGCCAGCGGTCGGGGGCCGGGAGACAATGGCGATCAGTCTCTTTTCGTCACTGAATGCTGCTGGATGCTCTCAACCGACTCTCGGGTCAGTGGCAGGTGAATCTTGAGACCCGTGTGGCGCGGACAGAGCTGTATGAGAAGCGGATCGCATCCTCGAGACCGTCCCTCGGATTCTTTGTGCTGCTGATCAGTTCGGCGGTGATCGCCACGCTCGGGCTGATCTCCAACAGCACGGCCGTGGTGATTGGAGCCATGATCGTTGCTCCATTGATGGATCCGATTCTCAGCCTTTCCTTCGGTCTTGCGGTCTCTGATGACAAGTTGATCCGGCGTTCCTTTGTGACCGTGCTGCTCGGGGTGATCACGGTCGTTGTCACGGCGGCCTTGATTTCTTCTGTTCTCGATATCACTCACGTGCAATCGGAGATCCTCGGTCGCACCACACCGAATCTCATCGATCTGGGAATTGCAGTGGCGGCTGCTGTGGCGGGTTCGTTCTCGATGACCAGGGAGAGACTGTCGAGTTCCATTGCCGGAGTTGCGATCGCGGTTGCCCTGGTTCCACCGCTCTGTGTCAGCGGGATCGGTCTGAATCTCGGTCATGAGATCACCGCCGTGTTCGGACGCGGCAGCGTGACAGGACTCTCCAATCAGGTTGCGGAAGGCTCGTTTCTGCTTTTTCTGGCCAACCTGATCGGCATCGTTGTTGCCAGTTTGATGGTGTTCCTGATTCAGCAATACGGAACAATCACTCGATGCTGGCGCAATCTTCTGGTCTGGCTTGGATTGCTTGGACTGCTCTGCATTCCACTGTCATCGTCTTTGCACGATTTCAGCCTCACCCAGGAGATGAATGCTCAGTTCAGCCGATTCAAGGCGGGTAAGGTTGAACGCCTACCTGTGATTCAGAAGAACCCGGGGTTATGGCGAAGGGTCCGTGTGATGTACAGCAACGTCAGGGTGGTCAACAACAAGGCGGTGGTGGATCTGGTGATTAACGTTCCCGAAGCCCTGGCGAAGAATGACCAGACGTTCGATCGCATCATGACCAGTCTGGTGGAACGCTCGAAGGACTACGGACTGGATGACACCGTTGTGAATGTGAACGTGATTCCCAACCACAGTCTGAGTTACAGCTCCAAGGGGTCGGAGGGCTGAACGCCGGGCATCACGGTCTGCATCAGCTCTGAACTGAGCCTCCACAACGCCGTTGCCTTGGCTTGATCGCGGGCCTCCGCACTGGTGTCCACCGCTTCGAACCGATGCTGTCCCGGTCGGGTCAGGTGGTTGCTGAAGTAGTGGAAGCCAGGATCCGACCAGCGGTTGTCGACGCAGAGATCTGCCAGAAGTTCCCCGGCCTGAGCCGGGGTCTCCGTCAGACGCAGCACGTCCCGGGCCAGAAGGGCGAAGAGGGTCATCCCCAGTGGATTGCAGGCGCGACTGGTGCGGAAGAATCCCTCAGGACCACGAGGAATCACGAGCCCAGGACTCCAGCTGAGCACAGGAAACGGGGTGCCCTGAGCCTCGAGCCGACGGCTCAGTTCCCGCCCGAGCAGCACGTTGCAGAGCTTGCTGTCCTTGTACGCCTTGTCGGCGTCGAACGTGCCCCCGTCCACCATGGCGAAACCGGTGCCGCTGCGAAGACCATCGAGGCTCCCCAGATCGGCCGGTCGACCGACCCGACCACCACCGCTCAGCGGATTATGGACATCCGAGGCCGTGATCACGGCCCTCGGCTGGTGGCCACGTTTGAGCAACGGCAGCAGATTCTCAAGCAGTCGCTGGTGTGCCAGCTGGTTGACGGCGAAGGTCAGCTCGATACCTTGCCGACTCCACTGCGGCGCACGGGTTCCCGCTAGCTGCAGACCCGCATTCAGAACCAGGGTGTCAATGACGTCTGCCTCATCGATCAGCTGGCGACTGATCCGATCCACAGCTTCCAGATCAGCGAGGTCAGCGATCAGGATTCGCGGTGACGGACCCAGATGCAAACGGGTCTGTGCTTCCGCCTGCTCCGATCGGCACAGCAGCGTCAGTCGATGCCCCATGGTTTGAAGACGTCGTGCCGCTTCGGCTCCGATTCCTGAGCTGGCTCCGGTGATCAGCAGGTGCCTGGCGTCATTCATGGCCGTGCACCCGGAACACGTAGAGCTGAGCGTCCCGTTCGCTCACGACGTAAAGCCTGCGTTTCACCGGATCGAAGGCAACGCCTTCGGATTTGCGGATCTTCGCTGGTTTCTGATCGCTCTCCAGGTTCAGATCCAGACGTTGCAGAACCTGATCGGTGGACCAGTCGTAATGAAACAGGCACTGGCCTTTGTCGCTGGTGATCCAGAGCGTGTCACGGGTGCTGTCGTGGCTCAACCCGGAGAAGTCGAGCTTGTCCGGGCCGACGCGTGGATGGTCGAAACCGTTCGTGGTTGTGAGAAGACGTGCGGCGATGATCGCCCCGAGGTCCGGGCTGATCTCGATGAGCACCCCTGGGCGGCCTTCCTTCACGACGAACACGTGGTTGTTCCTGGTGTTCACCGTGATGCCCTCCAGTCCCTTGTTGTCCGGCGGATCAGGAAAGTGATGGGCCACCAGCCCGTAGTTCTCCATGGCGGCCAGCGGTCGGCGGCTGATCTCCTTCCGGCTCGCGATGTCGACCGTGATGATCGAATTGGTGTCCTCCTGGACAGCCAGCAGGCGGCTGCCATCAGCGCTGATCGCGATGCCCTCGAGATCGTCGACACCGATGAAGAAGGATTCGCTGATCCTCAGCCGTCCCTTGAGGTCGAGCTTGAAGATCGCCTTGGTGTCGTCACTGACGGTGTAGAGCGCGGTGCCGTCAGTGTTGAGGGTGAGTCCTGACGGTTCGTTGAGGCCGGCTCCTTTGTCGAGAATGCGATGTTCGCCGATCAGGCTCAGCGTTAGTTCCTCAGGCCCGGCCATGGACGGATGGTTGGAGGTGCTCAAAGCATTTCAGCTGTCGTGGGGACGGGGAAGTGCCCAGATCACCCTGAACGATGATCGGAATTCATGCCGCTGATCCATGCCAAGCATCTGCGTGTACTGCGGATCCAGGGTTGGCCATGACCCGTCTCACCGGCAGGCGGCAGAGGAACTCGCTGCGGTTCTGCTGCGCCATCGACTTGGGCTGATCTATGGCGCTGGGCGGATCGGCCTGATGGGCGTGCTGGCGGACGCGATGCTTGCTGGAGGAGGGGACGTGATCGGTGTGATCCCGCGCGCACTGATGGATTCGGAGGTCGCCCATACGGGCCTCAGCCGTCTTGAGGTGGTCGAGTCGATGCACATCCGCAAGGCGCGGATGATGGAACTGGCTGATGCGATGGTCGCGCTGCCCGGTGGCCTCGGCACGCTCGAGGAGTTGTTCGAGGCGCTCACCTGGGCACAGCTCCGATTCCACAGCAAACCCTGCGGGCTGCTGAATGTGCGGGGCTATTTCGATCCGCTGCTGACCTTCCTCGATGGGGCTCTCGAGGAGGGGTTCATCTCAGCTGAGAACCGCCGGCTGGTGTCGGTGGAGTCTTCTCCGGCCCAGCTCCTGGATGTCCTGCTGAAAACCCTCTGATGGCTGAGGAGATGCGCGTCGTCATGCTGAGCGGAGGCAGCCGTGGCATCGGTCGTGCGATCGTTCAGGCTCTGCTGAAGGAGGGGCATCTCCTCAGCCTCGGTCTGCGCGACGTTGAATCAGCAGACATCGGCGATCTGGAGGATTCAGGGCGTGTGCTGCTTCAGCGGTATGACGCGGAGGATCCGGCATCGGCCGAGTCCTGGGTTGAGGCGACGGCTGCCTGGGCGGGACACGTGGATGCTCTGGTGCATTGTGCCGGCATCCTGAGGCGCACCCCGCTTCTCTTCTCTGACGGGGAGCAGCAGGACATCGAGGCGCTCTGGCGAGTGAATGTGATGGGCCCCTGGTGGCTGACTCGTGCTGCCTGGCCCCATCTGGTGCGCAGCGGGCGAGGACGGATCCAGGTGCTGGTCTCGATGAGTGGACGACGCGTGCGTGGAGGCATGGCGGCCTATCCGGTCAGCAAGTTCGCCCTGATGGGGCTTTGCCAGTCGATGCGGAATGAAGGCTGGCCCCATGGAATCCGCGTGACCGCCTTCTGTCCCAGTTGGGTCAACACCACGATGGCCGCTGGAATCAGCCAGGTGAGCTCGGATGACATGACGCAGCCTGACGATCTTGCGGCGATCTCAGCACTTCTGCTTCGGTTGCCGGCTGCCAGTGTTCCCTTCGAGGTTGCGGTGAACTGCAATCTGGAAACGTGATCCCCACGGCTGTCTCAGCTTCGTCGCAGCCATGAGGGGGCTCCTCCGAACCAATCCTCGAGATCATCCCGATCGGCGTGAAAGTTGCCATCCGGCTCGCTGCACCCGAGATCCAGTTCCTGAAGCAGAACGTCCTCCTGGAGCGGACGCTGTCGCTGTCGCTGGCGGCGACGGGCCCGTCGCAACCAGGCGGCCACGGTCGAATCATGGTCTGCGAACGTGTGCAGTTCGATCCGCTCGGCAAGGGTCACCTGGCAGCCGGAGGCCAGGCGTCGCAGGATTGCCTGCAGGCGGAGACGGGTCTGTGTGGTCAGCATCGACCTTTGCCACTGCACACCTGTTAAGGCTGCTGAGCCCATGACGCACAAGGCCCATGGAATCTCTCCAGGGTTGTCTCTCCGTTCACAAGCCCGGCCATCCCCCCGTCTGAGGCTGATCCCTGTGGCCGATGGTCACCTTCGCTCGCGACGGCGTCCAGATCCGCTTCAGCAGGTTCAGCATCAGTGCGATCCACAGCAAGAGCAGCACGGCAAAGCTGCCATGAACGATCCAGTCCGGCAGCAACAGCCGGGCTCCCCAGCTCACGTTGCGGACAATCCCCGACATCAGCACGGGGATCACCGAACCGAACCAGCCGATGCAGACACTGAGCAGAAAGCGCAGCACCATGCCGGTACGAGCTCCGATCATCATCACTTCATCTCAGCGGCTGTCGGCGTGATCCATCCACACGCTTGAATCTCCCAGATGATGAACTCCGACTGCCCCATCTGCGCCCTGCATGTCGAGCCGGCCATGGTGGGGAGCTACGAGATTGAACGGTCCGGTCTCTGGGTTCTCCGCCATCACCCCGATCCGGCGCCGCTGGTCGGTTGGTTGCTCCTGGACAGCCTGCGCCATTGCTCAGGCCCGCTCGCGTTCAATGCGGAGGAAGCCGCCGACTGGGGGCGGGCCGTTCGTGATGCCAGTGTTCTTGTTCAGGACCTCACCGGCTGTGATCGGGTGTATGCCATTGCCTTCGGCGAGGGCGCACAGCATTTGCATCTGCATCTGATTCCCCGTTTCCTGAACGAACCCGCCACGGCCGCATGGTCCGTGGCAGATCACTACCGGGCTGTGGCGGGTGGGGATCGCCAGGCCGCCGGACCAGCCGCGGTGCAGGAGCTGATCCGACGTGCCCGGACGGTTACCAGTTGACGAATCCGCCGCCGTAGCGCGCATTGGCGAAGCCACCGCCGCCGTTGCCCCAGCCGCCGCCGCGGGCATTGCCGAAGCCGCCGCCACCGCCGCCGCCGTTGGCCCAGCCCCGGCCACGACCGTTGCCCCAAGCGGCGATCTGCAGGTCTCCATTGCTGTGGCTGTCGAGGAACTCCTGCCAGCCACTGGCTTGATCACGGGCGCTGGCGATCCGCGCTTCGATGCTGTTGTCCGCTTTTTGGTCTGTGTAGGTGCCGGTCTCGGCGATGGCGCTGAAGGTGCTCCAGGAGCTGAGCAGCGCCAGAACTCCAAGCAGGGTGGTGGTTTTCATGGGATGTAAGGGAAATGGATGGATTCAGGAGCAGGACTCACTCGTCCTTGCCGATGCCGGCCACCGTGCCGAGCACACTGTTGTAGTAAGCCGCGATTTTGTCGGCCTCGAGGCCGACGGGGCTGTCGGGACCGATCGAGGAGTTGATGATTCGGGTGCTCTCCTCATCGCCATCGATATAGCCCTGCAACAGCTGGCCGATGGCGAGGTTTCCTGAAGCCAGCAGCGCATCGTTGCCGTGGGTCACCGCACAGCCGACACCTGCACGGCCGTAGGGACGGACCGGAACCATCCTGCTGCCGGGGACTTCGGCCATGTTGGCCTTGCTCCAGAGCGCACCTCCGGCAATGGTGGCGATTTCACCGTCCTTCAGGGCTTTCAGTGCTGCATCGGGGGAATCGAATCCCTTCGCGTCGGCTTCGGGGAGCTGGCTTTCAACAAGGTTGGCCGGAATGCTGCCGGTGATCACACCGATCTGCTTTCCCTTCATGGATTCAGGAGTTCCGTCCACGCCTTCGGTGGTGAGCAGTCGCATTCCGCCCACGGCGAAAGGAAGCGTGTAGTTGATCTGCCTGGAGCGTTTCCATGAGAAGCCAACGCCGCAGACGATGTTGGCCGTTCCGTTGGTGAGGGCGTCCTTGGCCTCTGAAACGCTGCCGACCTCCACATAGCTCAGTTCCGTTGTGGCATTCTCCTCCGACTGTTCCTTCTGAATGGCCTTGAGCACGTCAACAGCCAGGCCTGTCCATGCGTCGCCGTTCTTGGTGCTGTAAGGCAGGGCATCGTTGATGACGACGGCTTTCAACCCCACGGGATCGCCGGTGGCTGATGTCGTGGTGTCTTTGGTCTGGGAGCTGCAGGCCGCAAGGCTCAGCATTCCAACAGCCAAAGCGGCGGGAAGGATCTTCATCCGTCTGATCGGTTGAACTCCCCGTTGTTAAAGGATTTGTATCGGATGCGACGTGTTGCGTAAAACAGCTTGATGACGTGTCAGTTGTCTTCCACCAAGTGATCCTTCCGCTTGCTTTTTCGCTTGCGAGGGTGATCCGCCCGCAGGTCGCCCATCGGCCAGCCAAGTTGATGCAGGTGCCGGATCACCGGTGCATCAGCTTCGAAATAATTGCTGCCGTAGGTGGTCTTCAGTCCGATCTCCTTGAGGGTCAGCAGCAGGAGTCGTTCTTCACGGCGCGTTCCCCGGCGTGCATCGACCAACTGAAACCCACGGGCCTCGAAATCGCTCTGAACCGAGCCGATGTCTTCGCTGTAGCCGATGGCAATCGTCTGATCGATGCCGCGCAGAAAGGTGAAGACAACGGCTTCCGGTTTCGCCTCCAGATCCTGGAATCGTTCTGTCAGCGCAATAACGGCGTCCATCACCGGTGCCTGCAGAGCCTGTTCGATCAGTGCGAATTCCATGGTCAGAGGCCTCCGATGGCAAGGCGTTCGTCGCAGGCCGTTTCGTAATTGCGGATGGCGGCGCTGGGGATGGAGCCGTTGCTCTTGAGCTGCCGGATGGAGAGTTCGACGCACTGAAGCACAACACTGGTGAGCTCGCGGCCCTCGCACAGAGCCCAGCTTCGCAGCAGCACATGCAGGCTTGGCGGCACGGAGACCGTGAGCTTCACCTGGTTTTCGCGAGTGGCGGTTTTGATCATCAGCGGCTCTTCTGAGCAACCCAAAAGTAGCTCAGCAGTCACCAGGAAGCAACTCTCAAGTGTCTTAAGGGCAACTTCGGGGCCTATTCAGGGCGTCTGCGCAAGAATTGCTGGTGTGACGCAAGGTGCACATGCGGCTCTGGCTCCTTCTGGCAGCAGCGCTTTTCAGCTCCTCTCCGGTGCGAGCCGCCGGTGGCGATGACGCCTGGGACTGGTACACGGGAATGACGCCCTTCGAGCAGTGCGAGGAGTATCTGCTCGGGGATCCCTATATCGAGACTGTGCTGGCGGAGGACCTTTCAGGATGCGCTGAAGTTTTTGGCCTCCCGCAGGTCATTGAGCCCTGAGGAGCAGCGTTTAAGGAAGAAAGCGGAGAGGGCGGGATTCGAACCCGCGGAGGCTTGCACCTCGCTGGTTTTCAAGACCAGAGCCATCAACCACTCGACCACCTCTCCCTGACCGTGATCAAGATCACGACCGCCACTTTAGCAAGGTGTTCGCAGCTGTTCAGACCTGCCGATCAACATCTCAATGGCGTTCATCGAGCGACTGTTTCACCCATCAAGAGTCGGAAGGCTGATCCTCAAAGAGATATTCTTCGTGTTGGTGGCAACTGCTTTTTGCAAAATACGAATGCTGTCGACCTGTTAAATCTTCTTTTTGCAAGAACAATAACGTTTTTCTTGGTTGGCAGTGCTGACGGACTCGTTCACGCCCTCTGACGGATGTCATGTCCTCTGTCTTTCATCGGGTCCCGCTTCCGGTGAGTTGGTGGTGAGAATGATGTTGCGAGGAATTCTCATTGTTTGGCCATGAAAAAGGAGGGGCCGAAGCCCCTCCCCTCCTGATCAGATCAAGCGATCAGATCAGTCAGCAGCGAAGGCCTGCATGAAGGCGGACGCGGTGCGCTGGTTGTTCTGAGTCGCGAAGGAGTTGGTGGACAACGTCGCTGT